>Ga0070741_10000580_pt1 | contig 127961 bp, 102 predicted proteins | sample Coa_R1_4_FD_66440 | JGI IMG/M metagenome (GOLD analysis project Ga0070741, IMG submission 66440) | Surface soil microbial communities from Centralia Pennsylvania, which are recovering from an underground coalmine fire - Coalmine... | ecosystem: Environmental > Terrestrial > Soil >... | reverse complement strand
CACACCTACGCCTTCTACAGCGTCGCCACCGACAACGTCGGCCACGTCCAGGCCACGCCGGTCAGCGCCCAGGCGCAGACCGCCGTCGCGACGCCCACGCCCACACCGACGCCCACGCCCACACCGACACCCACGCCGACGCCGACGCCGACACCCACGCCGACGCCGACTCCGACACCCACGCCGCCACCGCCGCCGCCGGTCGCGAACATCGACCTGCAGAAGACGGTCTACGCCGGGCACGACTCCGGCGCGGCCTGCCCGGGAGGCGAGTTCGTTGCCGGAGCCGCCGGATCGCCGGTGACCTACTGCTTCACCGTGACGAACATCGGTACGACGTACCTGAGCTCCGTGACGCTGACGGACGGCGATCTCGGGATCACTCGCTCCAACGTGGTGCTCCTGAGTGGAACCGAGCCGCTCGCTCCCGGAGCTTCGCTGGTCTTCTACTACGAGACGACCATCACGGCCGACCTCGTGAACACCGCAATTGCGAGCGGGACGCCGACGGACTCGGGCGGCGTCCCGATTCCCAACGTGTCACCACCCACCGACTCCGACACCGCAGCGGTGTGCCCGTGCGGCGACATCATCAACCAGTGCGCCCACCCCTGCTTGTCGAAGCTTCTCATCAAGAAGCGTCTCGATCGCGAGTTCGTGCAGCTCGCGTTCATGCCGCAGACGCCGGTCGACCCCGCGAACGACGTCTTCAAGATCCGCATCCTCAATGCGAACGGGGTCGTCTTCTACGGGGAGCTACCTGCGGGAAGCCTCGTCCAGAACTCCGACACCAAGTGGATCTACAAGAACCGCTTCGCCGCCATGAACGGCGGCCTGGCGCAGGTGAAGGTCTACCGCGGGGTCGGAAACGGCAACGGCGACACGTATCGATTCGCGATCCGCGCCTATGGCGAGCTCTCGAACGCAACCCTCGCCGACATGACCGTCGAGGTCACGCTGGGCAACGACTCGTTCTCCGCGACCGGCACGTGGGACTCCATCCGAACGGGCGGCTGGGTGACGCAGCTTCCGTAATCCGCTCGGCAAGCGGCGCGGGCGGCGGGCTCGACGGACGAGCCCGCCGCCCGCGCGACCGCCGGAGGAACGACGACGCTCGCTGCTCGCGGGCCTTCAGCGGCGCGACGTGAGCTGCCAGCCGGCCGCCGCGACGAAGCGCTCCATGAACGACGGCTCGTAGGCCTCCTCGGGGGTCTCGCGCACCATCCGGTCGAGCACCTGCGCGTCCTCGCCGACCAGGATGCGCCAGCGCTCGGCGCGCACGCCGTCGAGGATGATCTTGGCGGCCTGGGCCGCCGTCGTCGGGGCCTCGTCGCGGAACGCCTCCGCGCGCTGCTGGAGGAGCTCGCGGATTCGCTCCTTCTCGACGGCGCCGACCTCGAACCCGAGACGTGCGATGCTGGCGCGCGCCTCCTCGAGCTGGTCGTCGCTCATCGTCCTCGGATCCCGCCCGAGCATGCGCGAGCTGTTGATCACGATCGACGTTCCGACGTGTCCGGGCATGACGAGCGACACCTTCACGTGCGGCGCGTTCAGGCGAAAGTCGTTGATGAGCGCCTCGGTGAAGCCCTTCACCGCGAACTTCGCGGCGCTGTACGCCGTGTGGGCCGTCATCGGGCCGAGCGAGGCCCAGAAGCCGTTCACGCTGCTCGTGTTGACGAGGTGGCCCTCCGGGCTCGCGAGGAGCAGCGGCAGGAAGACGCGCGTGCCGTAGTACACGCCGAGCCAGCAGACGTTGAACGTCCGCTCCCAGTCGGCGCGCGAGTCGCGGATCAGGCTGCCGGCCGCGCCGATCCCGGCGTTGTTGAAGAGGAGGTGGATGTGGTCGGTCGCGTGCTCCGCGACGACGCTCTCGCGAAACGCGACGAGCTGCGCCTCGTCGGCGACGTCGGCGACCGCCGTCGTGACGCGCGTGCCGCTCGGCGCATCGGCGAGGCAAAGAGCGCGCGACTCGGCCATCGCTTCGGCCGAGACGTCGCACATCGCGACGTGACAACCCGCGGCGGCGAGCTGGCGCGCGAGCTCGCGCCCCATGCCGGTCCCGCCGCCCGTGACGACCGCGATCCGCCCTTCGAACGTCTTCATCTCAGCCCTCTCGGTGCAATCGCCGACAGTACGGGGCGCGCGAACCGGCTGTCAACGCAGCGCTCCCGCCGGCGTGGTGGCGACGCCGGCGAGTCGCACCGCGGGATCGTTTCGCCCTCCGGCGCCGGAGCGGTCCGTGCGTGCAACGGCTGGTCCGGTCCTCTAAGGTCGACGGTGCCGCGACACTCGGCCGCTCGCCCCGCCAGCGGCCGGTCTGCGAATCCCGGAAGGAAGACATGACCTCGGAGCACTTCGACGTCCTCATCGTCGGCGCCGGCCTCTCCGGCGTGGGCGCCGGCGTCCACCTCGAGGAGCGCTGCCCCGGCAAGAGCTACGCGATCCTCGAGGGCCGCGACTCGATGGGCGGCACGTGGGACCTGTTCCGGTATCCCGGCGTGCGGTCGGACAGCGACATGCACACGCTCGGCTACCGCTTCAAGCCGTGGCGCGCCGCCAAGGCGATCGCGGACGGCCCGGCGATCCTGCAGTACGTCAAGGAGACCGCGGCCGAGTACGGCGTCGATCGCCACATCCGCTACCGGCATCTCGCGACGAGGGCGACGTGGTCGAGCGAGGACGCCACCTGGACCGTCGAGGCGCTCCGCAAGGACACCGGCGAGACGGCGCGCTTCACGTGCAACTTCCTCTTCATGTGCTCGGGCTACTACAGCTACCGCGAGGGCTACACGCCGGACTTCCGGGACGTCGATCGCTTTCGCGGCACGATCGTCCACCCGCAGAAGTGGCCCGAGGACCTCGACTACCGCGGCAAGAAGGTCGTCGTCATCGGCTCGGGCGCGACCGCCATGACGCTCGTGCCGGCGATGGCGCAGGACGCCGGGCACGTGGTCATGCTTCAGCGGTCACCGACGTACGTCATCTCGCGACCCGACGAGGACGCGATCGCGAACGCGCTCCGGAAGGTGCTGCCGGCCTCGTGGGCCTATGCGGCCACGCGCTGGAAGAACGTCGCTCTGCAGCAGCTCCTCTACCGGCGCACCCGGACGCATCCGCACAAGGTCAAGCAGAAGCTCCTCGACATGGTGCGAAAGGAGCTCGGGCCCGACTACGACGTCGAGACGCACTTCACCCCGCGCTACGCGCCTTGGGACCAGCGGCTCTGCCTCGTCCCGAACAGCGACCTCTTCGCCGCGATCCGCTCCGGCAAGGCGTCGATCGCGACCGACCGGATCGACCGCTTCACGGAGCGCGGGATCCGACTCGCCTCCGGCCGCGAGCTCGAGGCCGACGTCGTCGTGACCGCCACGGGGCTCAACCTCGTCGTCCTCGGCGAGATGCAGTTCGCCGTCGACGGGAAGCCGATCGATTTCGCCCGGACGTGGACCTACAAGGGCATGATGTACTCGGACGTGCCGAACCTGGTGTGCACCTTCGGCTACATCAATGCGTCGTGGACGCTGCGCGCGGACCTCACTTCCGAGTACGTCTGCCGGATCCTGAACCACATGGACCGGGTCGGAGCCCGACAGGTGACGCCGCGCCTCCGTCCGACCGACCGCGACATGCCGGAGCTCCCGTGGATCGCCGACTTCTCCTCGGGATACATGCAGCGCGCGATGCATTTGTTCCCCAAGCAGGGCGATCGCGAGCCCTGGGTGAATCCGCAGAACTACGGCCGCGACAAGAAGATGATCCGCTACGGCGAGCTCGAGGACGGGGTCCTTCGCTTCGAGAGCCCGAGCCCCGCGCTGCACGCGATCGCCGCCGCCGAGCGGGTCGTCGATCGCGCGGCGACGGGTTCGGCTCCCGCGCACGCGGCGGAGCCCGGTCCCGCGTCGCCGGCCTGACGCCCCATCGCACGCCGCTTCGGGACCGTCGCGCGCGCGTCGATCAGATGGGCGCCCGCGTCGTCTCCAGGGCGTCCACGATGCCCTTTGCCTGCGCGAGATCGACTTTGGCGAGCTCCCGGAGGAGCTGGATCGCCGCGATCTTGTTCCGGTCCTTGACGAGGTCGAGCAGGCGCTCGGCGGTCTCGGGCGGAACCGCGACGGTCTCCCCGTTCACCGAGAGCGAGAGCTTCGTCCCGTTGCGGACGACGGTCGAGCGCGCGTGGACGACGTCGGAGCCGCTCGGCCGCCATGCGGGAGTCCCGAAGGAAAGCGAGAGACCGCTCGACGCCGGCTCGCTGCGGGAGCGCATCAGGGCGATCACCAGGAGGGCGCCGGCCACGAACCCGGCGAAAAGCGGATGGACCCCGGCGGCCTCCAGAGCATCCGACATCCGATCGAGGAACGCTTCCACGAGAGCCTCCCTTCCTCCGTCGGCGCTCGCGACGGCTTCCCCGTGCACCTTCGGCGGATCCGCGGCCGCGCGTGAGCGCCGGCGGCGGCGGGGTCGGGCTGCCGCGGTTAGAATGGCGTGGCGTCGCGGCGGCGCGGCGAACTGCGGCGCCAGCCGAGCCTCTTCGATCCGACGCGCGCGCCCGCGGGAACGCACGTCGCCTGGGCGTACTGCCACGTTGCCGCACGCGATGCGCGTCGACGCGACCACGGCGATCGAGGCGGAGGTCGAGCGCTTCGCGCCCGGCTTCCGCGGTCGCATCCTGGTCGCGCGCGACGCGCCTGACGCCCGAATCGCGAACGCGTCGCTACGCGGTCTTCCGCTTCGCCGACCGGCCCCGGGCCCGCGCAGCGCGCGCGGGCGCCTTCTTCGCCCTGCCGCCGTGGTCGCCGAGGCTTCTTCGCAGCGCGTCCATGAGGTCGACGACCTTCCCGCCGCCCTCGGCCGCGCGCGCGCCCTCTCCCACGGCGACCGGCTGCTTCTTCGCGATCAGCTTCTCGAGAGCCTTGCGGTACGTGTTCGGGTGCTCCGTCGGATCCCACTCGCCGGTCATCTGATCGATGAGCGCGATCGCCATCTTGCGCTCGTTGTCGCGGACCTTCGCGTTCTCGACCTTGACCTCGCTCGGCTTTCGAAGCTCGGACGGCATCCGGATCACCTCGAGCGACATGAGGTCCTGGCCCGGCACGAGGGCCGCGAGGAGCGGCCGCGTCCGCATGTAGAAGCGCGCGACCCCGACCTTCCGCGTCGCGAGGAGCGCGTCCTGCAGCAGGCTGTAGGCCTTCGCGCCGCCCTTCTGCGGGGCGACGTAGTACGGCTTCTCGAACAGCAGCGGGTTGATCGAGGCGAACTCCACGAACTGCATGATCTCGATCGTGCGATCGCCCTCCCCGACCTCCTCCTGCACCTCGTTCAGCTCCTCCTCCTCGACGACCGCGTACTTGCCCTTGCGGACCTCGTAGCCCTTCACGATCTCGTCGTTCGAGACCTCGACCTCCTCCTTGCTGCAGACCTTCTTGTACCGGATCGGCGCCATGTCCTTCCGGTGAAGCATCCGGAAGTGGACGCGCTCCCCGGATTCGAGCGCCGAGTGCAGCGCGACCGGGATCGAAACGAGACCGAAGGTGAGATGTCCGCTCCAGATGGGTCGAGCCATGTCGTTCCCCCGGCTGCGAGAACCGTGCCGAGCGGGCCTCGCGGATGCGTGCACCGGCCGGGGTATCGCTGCCGGGGGACGCGCAAAACGTTGAAAAACGGCCAGGCGACCGGAAGTTTTTTCAGACGACGACCCCGAAGAGGGCGCACGCGAGCCACGCGATGAAGCCGACCGCGAGCGGGATCGTCAAGTTGTCGTCGAGCCGGAGGGGGACCGCCTCGAACGCGGCGGCGAGCAGCGCGACGAGCGCGGTCGTCTGCACGCGCACGGAGAGCGGCCCGGGCACGGGCGTCGCCCAGGCGAGCACGGCGCTCGTGACCGCGGCCGCTCCGGCGAAGAACGCGAGCGACCCCTCGAGGGTCCGGCCCGGTGCGATCCGCCGCTTGCCCCACGTGATCCCGACGACCGCCGACAGCGGATCCGCGATCGCGAGCGTGTAGATCGCGATCAGGGCGACGGGCTTGGGGAACGTGATCATCGTGAGCAGGATCGAGATCGCGTACGGCGTCATCGCCGCTTCCTTGACCTGCTCCTCGGCGCGGAAGAACTTCTCGTTCACCCACGGCGCGCGCCGCAGCAGCTCGGGATAGTGGATGCGGACGCGATCGAGGATGTAGACGAGGCAGGCGACGGTCCCGAAGAGGTGCACGACCTGCGCATGCGTGAAGAGCAGCGCGTAGGCGGTCGCGACGACGACGCCGTTCGTCAGGTGAAAGAGCCGGCGGCCGATCTGGAGGTCGCTCCGGCTCGCGGTTGGAGCCCCGGCGACGACGACGTCTCCCATCCGTTTCGCCTTGCCATGCCGGCCCGCCCGGGCCAAGCTCCGCACGGTGCAGCCGAACGACGAAACGCTGCTCGACGAAGCGACCGACGCCCTCCCCGCGGCGATCGCGCTCCGCCGGCGGCTCCATCGCTTCCCCGAGCTCGGGCTCGAGCTGCCCGCGACGCAGGAGGCGATCCTCGAGTCGCTCGACGGGCTCGGGCTCGAGATCGAGCGCGGGCGCCGCACGACATCGGTCGTCGCCACGCTCGCGGGCGCGCGCCCGGGGCCGACCGTCCTCCTGCGCGCCGACATGGATGCGCTTCCGATGCCCGAGGACACGGGCCTCGAGTACGCGTCCAGGACGCCGGGAGCGATGCACGCCTGCGGCCACGACGCCCACGTGGCGATGCTGGCGGGCGCGGCGCGCCTCCTCGCGCGCCGGCGAGAGGACATCGCGGGCCGCGTGCTGTTCATGTTCCAGCCCGGCGAGGAGGGAAGCTTCGGCGCCCGCGTGATGATCGAGGAAGGCCTCCTCGACCGCGACCCGCTGCCGAGCGCCGCGTTCGCGCTGCACGTCATCCCGGTCCTCGCGGCGGGCTCGGTTTCGACCCGAACGTCCGTCCTCATGGCGTCGAACGACGACTTCCGGATCACGATCCGCGGCCGCGGCGGACACGCGTCGATGCCGCACGACGCGCTCGATCCGATCCCGGTCGCGTGCGAGATCGTGCAGGCGCTCCAGAGCTACGTCACGCGCCGCGTGAACGCGTTCGATCCGGCCGTCATCACGGTCGCCCGCATCGACGCGGGCTCCACGTTCAACGTGATCCCCGAGACCGCGACCATGCTCGGGACGATCCGGACTGTCTCGGAGCGGACGCGGAAGCAGGTGACGCGCGAGCTGCGCGACCTCGCCGAAGGCATCGCGCGCGCGCACGGCGCGACGGCGGAGCTCAGCCTGTGGGACGGGTATCCCGTGACGGAGAACCACCCGGGAAGCGCCGAGCGCGCGCTCGCGGTCGCGCGCGAGCTCCTCGGAGCAGAGCGCGTCCGCGAGCTCAAGAGCCCGGTCATGGGCGCGGAGGACTTCTCGTACGTCCTGGAGCGCGTTCCGGGCGCGATGCTGCTTCTCGGGGTGCGACCCGACGGCGTCGATCGGCCGGCGCCCAATCACTCGAACCGGATGATGCTGAACGAGAGCGCGATGGCGAGCGGCATCGCGCTCTACGCCGCCCTCGCTCGCGACGCTCTCGCGCAGCCGGTGAAGGTCGGCGCGAGCAGCTGAAACCTCACGCGCCGCGCTGCTCGCGGTGCGCTTCGGACGCGATGGCGTGCGGGGGCGCCGCGACCCCGGCGCAGGAGCGCGCGAGCGCCGCGGCCAGAGCGTCGAGCGCGACCGGCTTCGGAACGTAGTCGTCCATGCCGGCGTGCAGGCAGACCTCGCGGTCGCCCTGCATCGCGTTCGCCGTCATGGCGATGATCGGGACGTGCGCGCCGGTCTCGAGCTCGCGCCGGCGAATTTCCGCGGTCGCCTCGTAGCCGTCCATCTCCGGCATCTGGCAGTCCATCAGGACCGCGTCGTACGGCATGAGGCTCACCATCTTGACGGCCTCGCGGCCATTCGCTGCGACGTCGACCCGGCATCCGAGCTTCTCGAGGAGCCGCACGGCGACCTTCTGGTTGATCACGTTGTCCTCGGCGAGAAGCACACGCAGGCGCCCGAGCGGTGCCGCGGCCGAAGGATCGGCGCGCTTCTCGGGCCCGGGCGCGGGTTCGTCGATGCGCCGGCCGGCGCGCTCCGCCCATCCCGTCACGAGGGCGTCGAAGAGCGTCGACGCGCGGACCGGCATGGGGACCTCGATCGGCTCGCGCGCGGCGCGCTTCGCGTGCGCGACCGTGCGATTGCGGGCGTTCGCCAGCTGGACGATGACCGCGTCGCCGAAGCTGCCGCCGTGCGGCGCCGCGGCGCCGGCCTGCCGCCAGGTCGCCGCGTCGGCGACCACGATGTGGAACGGGTCGACGTCCGCGCTCGACCGGAACGACGCGACCGCGCGCTCCGCCGACGGCGCGACCTCCGGCCGGATGCCCCAGCTCTCGAGGTGCGCGCACACCGCGGTGCGCTGGATGTGCGAGCCTCCCACGACGAGCGCACGCGCTCCACGCAGCTCGTCCGCGATCGGCGGCTCGGGCATGTCGTGGGCGTCGTTCGGAAGCGCCAGCCGGAACCAGAAGCACGACCCCTCGCCCTCGACGGAAGACACGCCGATCTCGCCGTCCATGAGCTCGACGAGCTGCTTCGAGATCGCGAGCCCGAGCCCCGTCCCGCCGAAGCGGCGCGTGGTGGAGCTGTCCGCTTGGCTGAAGCGGTCGAAGAGCCGCGGGATCTTCGAGCTCGGGATGCCGACCCCCGTGTCGCGCACGCTGACCCTCAGGACCGAGCGCGGATCGGTGCGCTCCTCGCACTCGACGTCGACCAGGACGTGTCCGCGAACCGTGAATTTGATCGCGTTCCCGACGAGGTTCATCAGGATCTGCCGGATGCGGCCCGGGTCGCCGATCACCCGGCGCGGCGCATCGGGCGCGTACCGGAGCGCGAGGTCGAGCCCCTTCTCCTCGGCCTTGCCCGCGAGGACGTCGATCGTCTCCTCGGCCGCAACCTGGAGGTCGAAGGGGATCGGCTCGATCTCGAGCCGGCCGGCCTCGATCTTCGAAAAGTCCAGGATGTCGTTGACGATCGTCAGCAGCGCCTGCGCCGAGTGGCGCACGATGCCGGTGTAGTCGCGCTGCTCGCTCGTGAGCTCGGTGTCGAGCAGGAGGCCGGTCGCGCCGATGATGCCGTTCATCGGCGTCCGGATCTCGTGGCTCATGGTGGCGAGGAACTCGCTCTTCGCGCGCGTCGCGGCGAGCGCCTGGTCGCGCGCGGCGGCGAGCTCCTCCGCCTGGCGCGCGAGCTCGCGGGCCTGGTGCTCCGCGAGCTGCCGAGCGTCCTCGACCTCGGCGTAGTAGCGGTGGATCGCCTCCTCCGCGTGGCGGCGCGTCGTCACGTCCTCCACCGTGCCGACGAAGCCGAGGACCGCGACGTCGTCGCGGATCGCCGCCACCTTGACGCTCACCCAGCGCACCTCGCCGTCGCGCACGAGGCGGTGCGTGCTGTGGCGTGACGCGCCCTCGTGCGCCAGCACGTCCTGCCACGCGTTCACGACGCGGTCGCGGTCCTCGGGGTGGAGCGCGTTCCTCCAGCCGTCGCCCAGGCTCTCGTCGGCGCGCAATCCGAAGATCTCCTGGAACACCACGTTCGCGTACCGCAAGGTCCCGTCCGGCGTCGCCGTGAAGATGCCGAGCGGCGACGCGTCGCAGGTCGCGCGGAAGCGAGCCTCGCTGGCGCGGAGCGCGTCCTCCGCGCGCCGGCGCTCGGTGACGTCGCGGAGGACGGCGGTCAACCTCAGGTGCGCGCCCGACCGGATCTCGCTCGCCGAGATCTCGATGCGGAACCTCTCTCCGCTCTTCCGGACCGCTTGGAACTCCAGGTCGGGGCCCGAGCGGACGAGCCGTCGGAATCGCTCCTCGGGCGACCCGCGGAGCGCCGGAACGAGCGCCTCGAGCGAGCGGCCTACCAGCTCACCGCGCCCGTACCCGAACACGCGCTCGGCCGCCGGATTCGCCGCTTCGACCGTTCCGCGCTCGTCGAGCACCAGGATGCCGTCGACGACCCCGTCGACCACGACCTGAGTGTGCGCGCGCTGCTCCTCGAGCGCGGACTCGGCATTCTGGTACGCGACCAGGAACGCGGAGACGAGCGCTCCGGTCGCCACCACGAGCTCGATCTCGAGGATGACGGCGATCGTCGGCGCGACCTCCGGCGGGATCACGTTCGGAACGGCGATCCCGAGGTGGCCGAGATACGCGAAGTAGAGGACCTCGCCGACCGTCATCAGGGAGTAGACGACGAGCCCGCGGAGCCCGATCACGAGCGCGGCGAAGACCGGCGGCGCCATGAGCCACCCCTGCGCCATCCCGGTGAAGCCGCCGAGGTAGTGGAGCAGGAAGAAGATGACGAGCTGGAACGCGCCCGCGACGACGTGCCCCGCGACCACGACGTCGCCGCCGTGCCGGAGGTAGTAGAAGCCGGCCATCGCCACCGCATCCGCGACGGCGAGCCCGACCGCGGCTTCCGGGACGCCGATCCAGAGGTAGAGGAGGATCGTGATCGGGGCGGCGACGAGCAGAATGAGACTGCACCCGCTGAGCGTGCGGACGCGCCTCATCCACGCCGCGTCGCGGCGGCGCGGATCCTCGGGCGCGACGCCCCCGTCGAGTAGGTTTCGAACGAGCGAGCCCGGCGTCGACACGTGACCCTCCACGGATCTTCGGAGGCCGGCAGGGCGTCCTTGAACCGGCGGGCGGGGTCGCGATCTGGCGCGTCCGTCGATCGGCCGGCGTCGCGGCGGCTTCTCCTCGCCGGGCGCGCCTGCTACCCCATACCGGATCGGAGGACCCGTGCCCGAGCCCGCCACCGGGCCCCGCCTGGCAACGCTCTACCGCCGAATCCCCGCCCTCGACTCGCTGCGCCGCTATGACGCGACGCATGCACGCGCCGATCTCATCGCGGGCTTCTCGGTCGCCGCCGTCGCGGTTCCGCAGGCCATGGCCTATGCGATGATCGCGGGCCTGCCGGCGGAGTACGGCCTCTACACGGCGATCGTGATGACGACGATCGGGGCGCTCCTCGACTCTTCGCGCCAGCTCATCAACGGTCCGACGAACGCGATCTCGATCGCGCTCCTGAGCGCGGTCGGCGGAATCGCGGGCCACGACGAGAAGATGCAGGCGGCCGTCCTGATGGCCTTCCTCGTCGGCTCGATCCAGCTCGGCATCAGCCTGCTCCGACTGGGCGACCTGACGCGCTTCATCTCCCACTCCGTCATCGTCGGGTTCACGGTGGGCGCGAGCCTCCTGCTGGTCCTCGACCAGACCAAGAACCTCCTCGGGCTCCAGTCCGTCGGCGACGTCCACGATCACTTCCTCGTCCGCTTCTGGCTCACTCTGCGCGACGGCGGCGCGATCCACGTGCCGACCGTGACCGTGGGCCTCGCGTCGATCGCGCTCGTGCTCGCGCTGCGATGGGTGAAGCGGCGCCTCCGCTGGCCGCTCCTTCCGGAGTTCCTGATCGCGGTGCTGGTGATGGCATGGGCGACCGCGGCGTTCGGCCTCGACGCGCGCGGCGTCAAGGTCGTCGGCGACATCCCGACGAAGCTACCGTCCGCGCACCTGCCGATCTTCGACGGCGCGCGGATCCGCGAGCTGGCCACCAGCGCGCTCGCGATCGCGCTCCTCGGGCTGCTCGAGGCGATCTCGATGGCGAAGGCGATCGCCGCGGTGACCGGGCAGAAGCTCGACATGAACCAGCAATGCCTGAGCGAGGGCCTCGCGAACCTCGGCGGGAGCTTCTTCCAGTGCATGCCGGGCTCGGGCTCGCTCACGCGGTCGGCGATCAACCAGCAGGCCGGCGGGCAGACGCAGTGGTCGGGCGTCATCTCGGCGATCGCGGTCGCGCTCATCATGATCGTCTTCGGGCCGTACGCGCGCTTCATCCCCCGTTCGGCGCTCGCCGGCCTCCTCATGCTGACGGCGGCTCGCATGGTGAATCCGCGCGAGGTGCGCCACCACGTCCGGGTCTCGCGCTTCGACGCGGCGATCGTGGCCGTGACGGCGATCGCCGCCTTCGCGATCTCGATCGAGTTCTGCGTCCTGATCGGCGTGTTCATGTCGTTCATGCTGGCCGTCCCGCGCACGGGCCAGATGCTGCTGACGGAGTTCGTCGTGACGCCGGACGGCGGGATCCACGAGCGCCTGCGCGCCGACCAGGTGTGCGGTCGCCTGCTGATCTTCGGGCTCGAGGGGGAGATGTACTTCGGCTCGGGCATGAGCCTCGAGCAGCACCTCGAGACGATCGAGGATCGCATCTCGCCCGAGACCGAGGTCGTCGTGCTGCGCATGAAGCGCGCCCGCAACCCCGACGCCGTCGGGATCGCCCTCCTCGAGCGCGCGCTCGACCGCATCCGCGCGCGCGGCGTCCACGTCGTGCTGTGCGGCGTGCGCCACGGGATGGACGTCGTCCTCCAGAAGAGCGGGCTCACGGCGAAGCTCGGAGAGGAGAACGTCTTCCTCGAGCAGCCCGTGCGTCAGACGAGCACGCTCCTCGCGGTCCGCCACGCGTACGGGCTCGTGCGGAACCTGTGCGACACCTGCCCGCGGCGGAGCGGTTCGATCCGCGCCCGCGGGTTCTACTATTCTATCTAACGAGGGGCTCGCGCCCCTCGCCCCGTCGGGCAAAGCCCGCCGGGGCCCCACTCCCGCGGTCGCTTCGCTCCGCGCTCGCTTCGCTCGCGAGCCTGCCGGCGGTTACCGTCAGCGGTGGGATCGATGCTGCCGGCGGCTCCCCCCGGTCGCTTCGCTCCGCGCTCGCTTCGCTCGCGAGCCTGCTGGCGGTTACCGTCAGCGGTGGGATCGATGCTGCCGGCGGCTCCCCCCGGTCGCTTCGCTCCGCGCTCGCTTCGCTCGCGAGCCTGCCGGCGGTTACCGTCAGCGGCGGGATCGATGCTGCCTGCGGCTCCCCGCCGTCGCTTCGCTCCGCGCTCGCTTCGCTCGCGGCGGGTCGTGGCGGCGCCGGCCGGTCAACTGCTGGGTTCGATGACGATGTCGGCGTGGCCGAAGGTTCCGTCGGGGTAGACGTTGGCGGTTGCGTAGGCGCGGGTCCCGGTCTCGAGAGCGCCGCAGGCGATCTCGTTCCCTGCCGGATCGTGGATCTGCGCGGTCGGAAGGTCGACGATGTACTCGTCGCCGTCGTTCGGCTTCTGCTGGCTCACGAGCGAGAGGAGGTCGTGCGCACAGTCGATCCCGGCAATGATCGCGTCGAAGGCGACGTCCTGGCGCTCCGCGACCGCCACGCCGCGCGCGGCGTCGATCCGGACCGCCTCCATCGTGAGCGTTCCTCCGGCCGGCACGTTGACGCTGAGGCGCGCGGAGACCTGGTCCGACGCGCGGGTGAAGAGGAACGTGACTTCGGAATCGTAGTCGCCCTGCACGCGGAAGAAGCCGTTCTCGTCGGTCGTCCCCGCGATGTCCGTCCCCTCGACGGCGACGCGGATCCCGGCGAGCGAGCCGTCGGTCGCCGGGTCGACGCTCGCGACGATGCCTTCGGCCGTCGTGATTCCGGTTCCGCTGGAGCCGCCGTCGCAACCGAGGCAGAAGACCGCGAGCACGAGTGCGAGCGACGCAAGCCGCCGCCAGGTCATTTTTCCCGCTCCTTGCTCTTGCGCCGGCGCGACCCGGGAGGTCCGCGGCGCTCCGCGGCCGGCCCCGACTCCGGGGGGACGGGCGCCGATTCGAAATAGTACACGCCGAGGCCCGCTGCACGGCGGTCGCCGGCGGGCGCCCGCGGGTTCCGGTCGCGATCGCGGCCCGCGAGCAGGCGATCGATGCGGCGGAGGAAGCTTTCGGCCTCGCGCCGGACGGCCTCGCGCAGGGCCGCCATCCCGTCCGCGCCGAGGTTGTCGTAGAAGACGCGCCGCTGGAGCCGAGTGTCGCCCTCGTCGAGGACGTTCTGCAGCATGGTCTCGATGAGCTCGGGCGGGTCCTGCGCGAGCATCTGGAGCTTCTCGGCGCGCCCGCGCGCCGGGACGTACGATGGCGCCTGCAGCGCCACGACGGCGTCGCCGGCGCCCGGGTCGCCGCGCTCGATGCGGACCGCGCCCGAGCGGACGAGCTCGTCGAGGATCGCCCGCGGCGGCAGATCGGCGGCCGCCTCGCGCGCCAGCGCCACGAAGCTCGGGCCACGCGCGGCGCGGTAGGGGATCGGCCGCGGCCGGCCGGCGCGGTCGGTCGCGCGCGGGTCCGCGAGCCACCGGCTCACGAGGCTCGCGGCGCGGTTCCGCCCGAAGGTGGACGGCGCAGGCCGTGCCGCGTCGCGCGAGCGGATGCGCCGGACCTCCTTTCGGTTGATCCCCGTGAGGAGCGCGATCCGGCTGTCGGTCTGCGGGCGGTCCGCGAGCGCGAAGTCGCGCTCGGCGACCTCGACGAAGAGGTCGCGCAGCAAGACGTCCAGCCGCCCGTACGGGACGTTCCGCCCGAGCAGGCGGCGGACGACCGGGCGAACGGCCTCGGCGGCCGCGCGCAGGAGGGCGTCGCCGAGCTCGTCGTCAGGCACGCCGGCATCGTAGCCGGCGGACCACACCCGGCTCAAGGTGCGTGGGAAAATATCCCAGCCCGCTTGCCACCCCTTCGCTCCGGAGATACGGCGATTGTGGGAAAATTTCCCACAACAACCGATGCGTCTCGAAGCACCGGCGTGGGCGGGTGGGCGCGCCGCCCGGCCGGGCTCGGATGCGATCGCAGCGAGGAGGCTCGAAGATGGAACTCCGTGTCACGAAACGATGGGCGATCGCCGGCTCGATCGCGGGGCTGCTCGCCGCGGCGGCCGCGGCAGGCGCCGCACCGGGAGACCCTCTCCCGCCGACGCAGGCGACCGCCCGCCTGCCGCAGCCGCTCCGCCAGCGCCTGACCGAGCTCGTACGGCGGCCGCACAGCTTTCCGCCGCTCACGATCTTCTCGGAGGCGCCGACGCGCAGCCTGTTGTTCGGCTACTACCTGCTCGACACGTCGGGCTTTCAGCCGAACGTGTTCACGACCGTGATCCCGAGCATCAACTCCGGGACGATCCCGACCGCAACCGGCCCCAACCACGGCCTGCCGACGATCGGCTCCGTACGCATGGTCGTCGAGCCGAAGCCCGGCCTCCCGACCGACCCGAACGACGCGGAGGCGTTCATCGACGTCTTCACCGACATCTCGGGTCTCTTCGTCATCAACAACGAGTCCGGCTGGTACGAGGGCTGGATGATCCACGACCTCGAGGTACCGGAGGTCCTGCCGCCGCGCGCCGACGGGCACGCGATGTTCGGCGCGATGACCGCGGACGATGCGATGGCCATCGCCGCGATGGGTGGTGGGCACAACGTGCCGACCGCGGTGTTCACGACCGACGGCGAAGACGTCCGTCTACCGGACGCGAGCGATCACTTCCCCGATCGCCAAACGAATCTCGTCCCGCTGCAGCTCAGCATGGGCGCTTACAATTGCCTCCAGCAGGGCGACTGCCATTCCTACTGGGAGTTCAACGAGTACACGGACTGGGTGTTCCCGCTGTACGAGCTGCCCTTCACCGGCGGCATTCCGGGGACGTTCGAGGCCGGACAGATCGGCGCGCGGCTGTCGATCGTGCCGGGCTCCGGCCCGTCCGGCGTGACGAACGACCCGGTCGTGGCCGGCGACGATCCCGACGACCCGCGCGATCCGGACCGCGGGCAGACCAGCAGCCCGGACGACTCCGACCGCCCCGCGCCGCCGAATGCCGAGCACACCGAGATGCGGACGCGCTTCGTCCCGAGCGGCCTCGCGAACGAGGTCCTGCTCGACGTCTACGTCCGGGTCGCGTCGTACGAGCCCGCCGTGACGGATCTGCGGCAACGCATCTTCGACGCGTACCGGGACGAGATCGCGCGCGTCGACGAGAACGGCGACGGCATCGTCTCGTTCGAGGAGGCGGATCTCGAGGACGAGTCCGACGGGCAGCCGAACGAGCGGCTGTACCTCACCGCGCCGGCGTTCCACCGCTTCGCCGTCACGCGCGAGATCGACGACGGGCTTCTCGCGCCGCGCTTCGCTCCGAGCCAGCGCGCCTGGGTGCTGCGCGGCGACCTGACGATCGTCTCGCCGCCCGTCCTCGCCTCGCGTCCGCAGGACGCGGACAATCGCTGACGGCGCACGCGTCCACAGAAGCCACGGAGCCGGGGGTCGATCGACCCCCGGCTCCGCGCCGGCCGACAGCGACGCCCCGCCGTCAAGCCGGACCGCCCGCCGGCATGACCCGGGTGGGACGCCGGCCGGCGTGCCGAACGCGTCCGCGAGGGCCTCGCCAGGAGCTCATTCGGACGACGGCCGCGCGCGGACGGGCGTCCAGCCACAGCACGCCGGCGAGCGCGAAGCACCAGAAGGCGGCCGCCAGCAGGACGGCTCCGATCGCGGGCTGAACCCAGACCACTGCCGCGCCGACGACCCCGAGGACGAGCGAAGCGGTGGCGATCGGCCGCGGCGCGCGCCCGCTCGGCCGCGCGCGCCGCACCGACGCGCGGCTGCCGGCGGTCGTGCGACCCGCACGCGTCGGCGTACGCGGTGGATGCCATTGCGGCACGGCGTACAGCTGCGCGCGGGATCGCGTGGCGCGCGGCGCGCCGAACCCCGGGTATCGCATGCGAGTCGGGCGGTCGCGAGAAGCGTGCCAGCGGGCCATCCCGAATCGCGCGCAGCGGAAGCTGCGGTGCGACGTGCGCTCGCGCAACGATGCGCGACGCCGACCGCGGCGTGCACGCTCCGACGGGTGCAAATTGCTTGCAAGAGGTACAGCCGCGGCGGCGTCGCGGCGGCGCGGCCCGGCGACCGCCGCCGCCCGTCGCGCCGCGTGCTCCGCGCTCCGGCCCCGCGGCCGCCCGCGCCGCGATCCGCCCGGTCGCGTCCGGAGCGCCGTCCGCATGAGCGCGGCTCGCACGATGGCGCCGACGATGTCGCCTTCGATTGCAGTCGGTCACCAGCGCTTGGCCTCGACGGGCTCGTCGTGCGACCTCACGGCCCGACGGCGGACGGAGCGGCGAACACCGGTCGCGCTCGCGGCGTGATCGCGCGCCCTCGAGCGTTGCAACCCGCGAAGTACGCTTTCGACGTGCGGCAACGTCAAGCATGCCCGCGGGACCACCGCATGCGGCGGATAGCGGCGTCCGAGCGCAGTTCGTCGCGCTCGGGACGGCTGCGCGGAACCGATGCGATCGGACGTCGACGCGCTGCCTGGTCGCGACTTCCACCTACCAGCGCGACCCTAGCTGGATCCCTCGACCGCAGCCCAAATGCGGGGCCTTGCGCCACGTAAGGTGGCGTTCCGCTTACGCCGAGAGCGGCCCGGCGGGGTGCAACTCCGCGCGTGCAAGGCGAGCTTTGGCGAGCATTTGCGGCGCCGAATTCACGAAGAAAACATGATTCGGTCGTCGCGACGGGCCACTCACCAGCTTGCAATAAGATCCACTTCACCTTAATTCTCGACATTCGATCCACCAGAGGAGGACCCGTATGCCACGCGGACGACGAGCGGATATTTTTGCCACCCTTCGCGCTCAAGCGTCGAAGGCCCTGAGCCAGCTCGAGCGACAGATCGAAGACGCGCGCAACGAGCTTCAGCGCATGATCGAGCAGGCGAACAACTGGCGCGGGTTGCTGGGAGGCGGTGGTTCCGGCCGTCGCGGCCGGCGCGCCGCGGGAGGACGTCCGGCGGGCTCGCAGCGCGGGCCGGGTCGCCGCGCCGGCGGGCGGCGGGTGAACTGGGACGAGGTGCTCTCCTCCGTGCCGCAGCGCTTCGGGGTGGAAGACATCATGAAGCACCCCGGCGCCGCCTCGAAGGGTCGAGCGCAGGTCTATCCGGCGCTCACGCGCTGGGAGACCGCGGGCCGCATCCGTCGGATCAGCAAAGGAGTTTACGAGAAGGGCGGCTCGGGCGGCGGCGGGCGCGGCGCACGCGGCGCGCGCTCGACGGGCAAGCGCGCCGGGCGGCGCGGCCGGCGACCGGCTCCGAAGAAGGGCGGCCGCCGCCCGGGTCGGAAGCCGAAAGGCGCGGCAGCGCAGGCCGAATCGGGAAGCTGAGAGCGCGCGCTCGCGTTCAGCGCCCGAGACGGCTCCTCGCGCGGATCGACGAAGCGATCGCGACGACGGCGACGGCCGCGAGCACGAGCAGCGGCGCGGCCGCCGCGACCGTGAGGCGGCGCAGTCCCCACCCGAGCACAGCCGCGACGGACGCCATGACCGCCGGCGACCACAGGATCCAGACCGGCTTTCCGCGCCGGTAGAGCAGCCGCGTACCGGCGATCGCCGCGATGACGATGGCCGGCTGCGCGACGGCGGCGGCATGCTCGACGCGCGCGAGACGCCCTTCGCCGACGCTCCAGAAATCGGAGGGGAAAAGATTCCACACGCGCAGCAAGCGCGCCGCGACCACGCGAGGAACGCGGTCGGCATGCTGGCGCGCGTACCGGATGCCGTCCTGGCACCAGAGCGCGGCCTGATCCGCCTCGTTCGCCGCGGCCGGCGGCGCGAGGCACTCGAGCCTCCAGCCTCCGATCGCCGGTCCGGCGTAGGTCGCGCCGCAGTTCGCGCCGGCGACGACGCCGCAGGCATTCGTCGAAAGCAGGACGGGTCGGCCGAACACGGCCCAGTTGCGGGCGACCCAGGGCAGAAGAGGAAGCGCACAGCCGAGCGTCGCCGCAAGCACGATCGCGACGCGCCGGCGGGTCGCGGTCCCGAGCGGGACGGCGACCAGCGGCAGGAGGAGCACTCCTTCGCCGCGCGCGAGCGCGGCGACCCCGATCGCGACGCCGAGCGCGAATGCGCGACCCGGGCCGGGCGACGCGCGCAGCGCGAGCGCGCACAGCAGCACGAGCGCGACCAGCGGCGCGAAGAGCGTCTCGCTCAGCAGCGCCCCGTCGGCCGCGATCAGCGACGGGCTGAGCGCGACCAGCGCCGCGGCGACGAGCGCGGTCGCGGGCCCGTCCACCCGGCGCGCGAGAACCGCCGCGATCGCGATCGTCGCGACGCCGAGCGCCGCGCCGACCAGGCGCTGCGCCGTCTCGCTGCGCGCTCCCCCGAGAACGGCGACCGCGAGCGCGAGCGGATAGAGCGGCGGGTGGGCGGCCGTCGTCACGACGGCATCGCTTCCGAGCGCGGGACGCGCCATGCGGTAGCCGCGCCCGGCCGCCAGCTCGCCGGCCGTGAAGTGATAGAAGCGCCAGTCGCCCTGCCCGGACAGCTCGGGAGACGCCGTGACGACGTAGAGAACGCGAAGCGCGGCGCCGACGGCCGCGATCGCGACCAGCCCGGCGCGGAGCGATCGTCGGCTCGACGCCCCGTGAGGCGACGCGCGGCGCGCCGCGATCACGCGCGGTCCCGCGCGGCGTGATGATTGCGCAGCGCGACGAGCGGGCGCCGTCCCGCGCCGCAGGCGGCGAAGGCGCGCTCCTCGCATCGGGACGCGCGGCGTGCGCGGCGGCCGCCGTCGCGTACGCGCTCCTCACTCTCGCGGTGCTGTCGCCGGTCGTCGGACGGCCCACCGAGGTCCTCCCGTACCACGCGATGCTCGAGCCGCCCTTCAGCGATCTCGACCACCACGATCAGGTGTTCGCGATGTGGGAGGTGTCGCGCAACGCGCGCGTCCTCACCACGCGACCGTGGGCGCTCGGCGGCCCGGGGCAATGCTTCCCGATGCCTCGCCCGCACACGCTCGGCGAGCACGCGTTCGGCGAGGGACTCCTCGCGGCGGTCCCGTGGGCTCTCAGCCGCGACCCGATCCTCACGTACAACGTGGTCATCGCCTTGACGCTGTGGATTCCGGCGCTCGCGATGTTCCGGCTCGCGTCGTACTGGACGGCGAGCGCCGGCGCCGCGTTCGTCGCCGGAGCGCTGTTCGCGTTCCAGCCGGCGCGCTTGATCGATCCGGCGCACCCGTTCGTCCATGGCGACCTGTGGGCGCCGCTCGTGCTGCTGTACGGGCATCGGACCTTCTACGATCGCCGCTGGCGCGACGCGATCGCTCTCGGCGCCTTCGCGTCCCTGGCGCTCCTCGAGAGCCTGTACCAGATCGTCGCGCTCGCGCTGGTGCTCGTTCCGTACGGGATCCACCTCGTCGTGCGGTTCAGGCGCAACCTGGGTGCGGTGCTGCCGAAGCTCGCGCTCGCGCTCGCGATGGCCGGAGCGGTCGCCTTCCTGGTGTTCGCGCCGTACCTCGCGACGCGCGCGGAATTCGGCATCCTGCAGGGACGCGGCACGTTCGCCCCGCCGGCGTCGGACTATGTGACCCCGCGCAAGAACGCGTTCGTCGGCGTCGCGCTCGGCGTCCTCGCCCTGATCGGCATCGCGGACCGGCTGCGCGGCCGGCGCGTCGTCCACGGCGACGATCCGCGGCTGGCGCTGCTCGCGGGCGGTCTCCTGGTCGCGTGGTCGGCGGCCGCCGGCGTGTTCGTCCCGATCGCCGGGCTGTGGCTGCGGTCGCCGATGCGGGCGCTCGCGAAGGTCGTCCCCGGGCTGGACGCCGTGCGCGCGCTCCCGATCATCCGGATGGGCTTCACTCTCGTGCTGGCCCTGCTCGCGGCCTACGGCGTCGGCGCTCTCGGCGAGCGCTTTCGAGCGCGCGGACGAGCGCTCGTCGCCGCGATCGCGGCGGCGGCCATCGCCGTCGAGCTCGCGGTGCCGGACGCGTCGCGCTGGAGCTTCGGAAAGACGCTCGCCCTCGCCGGGTGGCAGGCGCGACCGCCCGCGCCCGAGGTCGAATTCTATCGCTCGCTGCCGGACGGCGCGGTGCTCGACCTGCCGTATCGACCGATGGCGGTGGGCATGATGCGCGACCTCGCGCACGACCTGCTCGCGGCCGCGTACCACCAGAAGCCGACGGCCGCGTGCTACAACTCCTTCTCGACCCCCATCCAGGACCGCGTGCGCCGCTTCGCGTACGACCTCCCGCCGGCGGTGCGCGACGAGCTCCATCGGCTCGGCTTTCGGACCTTCGTCGTGCACGAGGAGCAAATGACCGATGCGGAGCGCGCGCGTCTCGCGCCCGTGCTCGCCGACGCGTCGCGCCTGACGCCGATCGCGGAGAGCCCGCCGCACCGCGCGTACCGGCTGCACCCGCCGGAATGAGTCGCGCGCTCGCTCCTCCGCTCGCGCACCGTTTTCCGCCCGACGGCGCGCGGCCCGCCCGGATGCGTGGAACGCCTTGCGCGGTCGGCGGCAAAGCGGGCATCCTCGCCTCGAGGATCGCGTGAAGCGCATCGCCAACGCCGTCGCGCTCGCCGCCGTCGCCGCCGTCGCCGCCGTCGCCGCCGTCGCCGCCCTCGGGTGCAGCGATGGCGGAGGCTCCGGAGCGCCGAGCGACGCGCTCGCCGGCTCGTGTCCCGGCGGCTTCGCTCCCGGCGCCGGTCGCAACGTCGGCTTCCCGAGCGACGGTGTCGAGCGGTCGTTCCACGTGCTGCTTCCCGCGGACACGCGGACGCCGCGCCCGCTGTTCGTCGCGCTCACCGGCACCGTGCAGGAGGAGATCTCGTTCACCCAGCAGTCGGGCCTCGATCGCCTGCCCGACGACGGCTGGATCGTCGCGGTCCCGGTCCGCACCTGCAGCCAGCACGGCACCAACTGCGCCCAGTTCGGGACCGACGGACGGGTGTGGGAGCCCTGGTTCGACGGCACGATCCGAGGCGCGAGCGACGACGAAGGCCCCGACGTGCGCTTCGTCGACGCGATGGTCCGCTGCATCGCGGACGCGTGGCCCGTCGCTCGCGACCGCGTCTACGTCGGCGGCATCTCGGCGGGCGGGTCGTTCACGAATCGGCTCTTGACGTTCGACTCCGAGCTCTTCGCCGGCGGCGTGGTCGCGTCGGGCAACTGGTACAATGGGCTCGCGGCGCCGAAATCGGCCGTCCGGATGGATCAGGCGATCGCGATCGTGATCTGGGGCGGGCCCACGGATCTCTGGCCGCCCGGGAACCCGCTCTCCGATTACAACCCGGAGACTCGCCTCGCGGCGCGCTACTACGCCGCGCAGCCCGACGTCGTCACGGTCGCCTGCTCCGGCACGCACGGACACATCTGGCCGACGGCGATGACGCCGTGGCTCGTGCGCACGCTCCTGTCTCACCCGAAGGGCACGCCGGCTTCCGACTTCGAGCTGACCGATCCACCGCCCGGATTCGGGTGCGTGATCGGTCCCTACACCGACCACTGAAAGCGGCGATCGAGCCGCGATTCAGTCGCCGGGCTCGTTCGATCGATCGGAAGGATGCACGAGGCGGTCGGCCTCGCGCTCGAGCCTGTCGGCGGCGCCGCACAGCAGGCTGGCGAGCCGGAACGCGCCGACGCTGAACGCGCCCTCGCCCGATCGGATCTCGATCGCCTTCGCGCGCATCGCGGCGACGAGCGGAACGAGCAGCCCGGGATGCAGACCTGCGATGCTCTGATGCCATTGCCGCAGCTCGTCGAGCCAGATCTCCAGGCAGAGCATGACGAGGCGGCTCTCCACGCGCTCGCTCGGCCAGGGACGAGCGAGCCCGAGCGTGGTACCTCCGTCCGGCGCGATGCGCGAGAGCGCGATGCGCACGACCGCGTTCGCGCGCACGCGGGCGACGTCGGCGAACTTGCGGCTCCGTCGCGCCCACTCGAAGTCGATGACGACGGCCGGCGGTCCGCGACGCGCACGAGCGTCCACGCCGCGTCGGAAGCCGATCGCGGTGTGGAATCGCGTCGGGACGCCCCTTCGCCTCGTCTCGCGCATCCGCGCCCAAGGTACCTTCCATGTCGTCGGGTGCCTAGGTCCGCGGCAGGCCGGGACTCTTCTTTCTCGATCGCGGAGTCGCCGGCGGGCTCGTCGCGACCGGATGCGGCGACAGCGGCCGATCGAGCGCGACCGGCGGCTCGATCCCCGGCCGGATGCGTGGGAGCCGCGGGGGGCGTGGCCCATGGCGGATGCTTCCCGCGACCGGCGCGTACTCGAGCTCGATCCCCGCGCGCGCGCACCGCAGGAGCAGTCCGCCGCGGCTCATGTCCCCGCGGCCCACGAAGTCGATCGGGAAGAGCAGACGCTCGCCGAACACGGACACGAGCGGCTCCACGTACTTCTGCGTGGCGATGCTGCCGAGGAGAACGAACGAGCAGCGCCGCCCGCACGCTTCGAGAAGGAGCCGCGCGTCGCGCTCCAGCGGCTCGCGGTACGCGCGCCGCCCCGCGTCGATCGGCACGGCGGCGATCTCGAGGAGCTGTGCGAGCGACACCGGCGTGTCGGGCGGTACGAGGCCGTAGCCGCCGGTGATGACCACCGCGCCCGGGACGCCGCGCGGCGGCGCGGCGAACGCCCGCGCGTACGCGAGCTTCCCGCGGAAGTAGAGCCCGCTCACGAAGCTGAACACCTCGCCCAGTGAAACGTCCCCGGTCCGCAGCCGCTCCGCGAGGTCGAAGCGGGCGTTCGCGTTCAGCACGAGCCGCGCGCGCTCGCCGCCCGCGTTCGCCGGCGAGAGTAGAAACACGCGGCGCGGCGCGGTGGGCATCGCATCCGATGTCTCCCATACGCGAGGCGCCGCGACCACCCGTGCGGCGCGCGCCGTCGGCGCGCGCCGTCAGGCTCGCGCCGCGATCACCTCCACCACCTCGACCGGCTGCGCCTTGCCCTTCACGGGCACGACCGCCCGCCGCCCGAGCGCGAACTCCGGCCCGAGCAGGCTCGCGGTCGCGGCCGACACGAGGATGGTCGCGCCGAGGTCGCGCGTCAGGCCCTCGATCCGGCTCGCGATGTTGACCGTATCGCCGACCACCCCGTACTCGCTGCGCTCGTCCGGCCCGAGCCGGCCGGCGACAACCTCGCCGGTGTGGATCCCGATCCCGATCCGGAGCTCGGGCAACCCGTCGCGCCGGAGGCGCTCGTTCAGGACGGGCAGACGCGCGACCATGGCGAGCGCCGTCCGTACCGCGCGCGGCGCATCGTCGGGATGGGACACCGGCGCGCCGAACATCGCCATGACGCCGTCACCCGTGAACTGGCGGATGATCCCTCCCTCCGACTCGACCGCGGCCGCCATCTCCGTGAAGAGCTCGTTCACGAGCCGCACGAGCACGACCGCCGGGAGACCCTCGGCGATGGTCGTGAACCCGCGCACGTCCTGGAAGAGGATCGTCACCTCGCGCCGCTCGCCGCCCAGAGCCGCGTCGCCGGAGAGCACGGCCGAGGCGACGTCGCGCGACACGAAGCGGCCGAACGTGTCCTTGATGCGCTCGCGCTCGGCGAGGCCTGCGACCATCTCGTTGAACGCGCCTCCCAGGAACCCGACCTCGTCCTCCCGCCGCAGCGCGACGCGCTGGGAGAGATCCCCGGCGAGCACGCGCTGCATCGCGCGCGCGAGCTGCTGCAGGGGCGCCGCGATCCCGGCCGCGATGACGCCCGCGACGAGGAGCGCCGCCGCCAGCGCGGCGGCGCCGAGGAGCGCGAAGCGCTGCGGCAGGTGGACGAGAGGCCCGAGCGCGGCATCGTACGACGCCTGCACGAGGACGTAGAGCGGCCGCGGCAGCTCCGCTTCGATCGGGATCGCGATCGAGAGGAGGCGCGCGTCGCCCACGCGGACGAGGAAGGTCGCGCGAGCCCGGTCGCTCCCGGGCGCGTCGTCGGCGAGGGGCGCTTCGCCGACCGGGACGGCGGCGGCGCGCTCGTCGGGCGCCCAGCTCGACGCGAGGACGCGGCGCGAGCTCACGAACGAGATGTGCGTGCCGGTCGCGGCGCCGAGCTGGCGAGCGGTGTCGTCGTCGATGGCCGAGCCCGCGACGAGATACCCGATCGGGTCGGGCGCGAACACGGGGGTCGCGACCGCCTGCACGAGAACGCCCCCCACTTCGGTCACCGCGACCGCCGGTCGGCCGGACTCCATCACGCGCGCGACCGGCGCGACCTCGACCACCGGGTGCCCGACCTCCGCGGCGCCGCCGGCCGCGGCGAGCAAGCGACCGCGCTCGTCGGCGATCCACAGCAGCTCGACGCCGAGACGCTCGCGCTGGTTCACCGCGACCGACTCGAGCGTCTCGGGGTCGTAGGTCGCGATCGCGCGCTTGAGCGCGAAGTCGGCCGCGAGAAGCGACGTCTCCTCGATCAGACCCTGCGCGCGCTCCGCCATCAGCGCCCGGAAGACGTTTCCGGTCATCCCGAACTGGCGGCGGAGGCTCGTCTCGACCCACCCGGTGACCGCCGCGCCCACGACCCAGAGCGTCGCGAGCAGAGCGGCGAGCAGGAGGAGCGAGAACGGGAGGAGGATGCGCGCGCGAAGCCGTCGGCGGCTCCACCAGCTCACTCGTAGCCCCTGGTGCCGCCGCGCGCGGGCGCGACGCGCGCGGGCGCGAGATCGAGCGCGATGGCGAGCGGCGCGGGCGCGACGCTCGCGACCGCCGTGAGCCGCGCTTCCTCGCCGCTCTTCTGGCGCTCGTGCCAGGCGACGAGACCATATGTCCCCGCCGGCAGGTCGCGCAGAGCGAACGAGCCCGAAGCGTCCGTCACCGCGAAGTACGGAGTCGGGACGACGAGGATCACGCCCGACATCCAGTCGTGGATGTTGCACCCGACCTTCACGGCGCCGACGCGATCGAAGAGGACGGGAGGCGCGTCCTCTCCCTTGTAGAGCGGCAGCTCGAACGTCTTCGTGCGCGAGAACGAGTAGACGTGGTGGTGGATCTGGTCGCGATTCGGGAACGCGACCTGCGTCCCGACGACGACCGGGAGGACGTGCGGGACGAACTGCTTCTGCACCTGGTCCATGACCGCGGTCGGCGTCGCCGACGGCGGGTGGACGCCGGCCGGCAGCACGTCGGCGAAGACCACCGCATCGGCGACCGGCGCACCGTCCCCGTCGACGACGCGGCCGACGATCTCGGCCGCACCGGTGCGCGCCGGCGCCGCTCCGGCCGCGACCGCGGCCACGAGCGCGATCACGAGGGCCGCACCGGAGCACCGGGCGGGCGCGCGCGAGCGGCGGCGTTCGCGCGAGGACGAGCAGCGGGCGATCATCGAACGGCGCCTCAGTACCGGAACCGGTAGCTGACCTGCCAGCCGTCGTCGCCCGGGTTGCGCACGCCGGGCCGGTCGCTGTCGACGGTCGCGTACTCGACCGCGACGCGGTGCCGGACCCCGATCTCGAGCAGGTACGCGACGGTGAAGGCGTGGCCGGACTCGGTCGTGCTGGGACCGCCGTCGTCGTCGCGCACGCTGAAGTCGTCGTAGCGGAACGACACGCGGTGGTTCCGCCAGCGGTACGAGATCATCGGGTAGACGGCGCTGATCGTGCTGGCGAGCCCGGCGCCGCGCGTCGTCGTAGTGCCGTAGAGCCATTCGACGACGAGCTCGAGTGGAACCGGCGGCTGCACGACCACCCCCGCGACGCCGAAGCGGGTCTCCCACACGCCGGAGACCGCGAGGTTCCCGAGGTTGTCGGAGTACCCCGCGTGCGCCGTCGCGATCTTCCACGGGTCGGTGACGCTCGCGCCGGCGTAGAGCGCGGGGCGGCCGTCGCGCTCGTCGAAGACGTTCGCGAGCTCGCCGGTTCCGGGGAGCGGCAGCTTGCTGTTGACGCCCGACAGAAAGTCGCTCAGCACCCAGCCGCGGCGCGCGAGCAGGATGCCCTGCTGATCGGGGCCGAAGCCCGCACCGGCGAAGGCCGCCATCTCGGGCGCATCGGCGGCGGAGTGCCACCACTGCCCCTCGAACCCGACGATCCTTCCCTCCTCCCAGAGCCAGCTGTCGAGCGCCGAAGGCGTGAGGCTCAGAAGCGGCGTCCGCGCCGGGCCGAGATGCTCGAGCGAGAACGGCGGATTGCGCAGGCCGACGAGGAGCGCCGTGCCGCCGTCGTCGCGCGACCAGTCCTTGCGCACGAACGCCTCGACGAGGCGGACCGGGTCGTGGTCGGGGCTCGTGTCGCCGCGATCGTCGACGTCGCCGTCCCAGTTGAGCTGCGCCTGCGCGCGCCATCCCCACGGCAGCTCCACCGCGGGCTGGAGCGCGAGCTGCGCGATCGCAAAGCGCGTGACGCGCTCGAAATCGCCCGCGGTCGCGATCCCGCCGTAACGCAGCTTTCCGGGTCCGCCCTCCTGCCAGCTCGGCGCCTCGCTGCCGCGCGCGATGCGGAGGTCGACGAGCGCGCGCAGCGAGAACGGCCCCTCGCTCTCGACTGCGTACGGGCTCGCGCCCGCGGCGGCACCGCCGTCGGCTGCAGCGAGTCGCGCCGCCGCGGCGAGCGCGAGCGCGGCGGCGAGCGATCCCACGATCGCGCCGGCGACTCGCCGGCGCCGTCTGGAAGCGACCTCGAGCTGCATCGCGAGCCAGTCGCCGGCGCGCGGGCGTCGGGCGACCGAGCACCGATAGTCGAACCGGAGGGCGAGCGCGAACGGCCGCATCCTTTGCAGGGCCGGCGTGTTCGTTTGCGCAGGCGTCGAGCGTGGCGCCACGAAGCGTCGTCGCCGGCGGCGGGTTCGCGCGGTGCGCGGAGGCGGGCGCCGCCCGGCATCCGTGGCACCGCGCTTGCACGATGTGGCGGGATGACGGCGACGCGCCGCAGAACGGAGAGTCTTCACATGGAGAAACGCTTCGCCAGATGGCTCCTGGCGGCGACGTCCGCGCTGCTCGTCGCCGGATGCTCCCCGGGCGGCGGCCCGCCGCCCGGACCGATCGACATCGTCCGCGGCATCTTCGATCCCAGCTACGACTACCGCCGCGCCGACGACGATTCCTGGAACCACGACGATCATCGCTACGATCGCCGGTACGCCTGCTCCGAGGACGATCTCGCGTGCTCGCACGACGGCCGGACGATCTGCTGCTCGCGCTCGGACGGCTGCTGCGCGGGCTCGGGCGGCCCGTACTGCTGCGGCGACGGGTACGCGCGCCGGCACGATCACCACTCCGATCGCGACTGGGACTGGCCCGAAGAGTGAGCGGCTACGCCGCCGGCGAGTCGACTCGCCGCCCGACGACGTCGATCCAGGGGTGCACGACTGCGCCGCCCGAACACCGGATGCGCTCGCAGAGGCGGAGGACGGCGCGCTTCGTCCGCTCCTCCTCATGCACCGCGAACGGCTTCGTGTCCGGCCCGGCGAGCGACAGGATCGTGTCGCCATACACGCGCCCGACGCGGAAACCATGGCGCGCGAGGAGCGCACCGAGCGACTCGGGCGTGTAGCCCGTCAAGTAGGGGAACGTCAGGAAGTTGTTGTACGCCTGAGCGCGGAGGATGCGCTCGCGCCGGCGCTCGCGCACGGCGGAGCGCCGGAGCGCCACGCAGGCGGCCTCGAAGCGACCGTTCGGGACGCGGACGACCAGGAGCCCGCCCGGCCCCACGAGCTCGGCGATGCGGGCGAGCACGTCGGCCGGGTTGCAGAGCTGGTCGAAGGTGTTCCACACGAAGACCGCCTCGAAGGCGGCCGTCGAAAAATCCGCGTCGAGCACGTCCCCGCGGACGACGTCGAGCCCCTTCCGTCGCATGAATTCCACGGTCTCGACGCCCACGTCGACTCCGAGCGCGCGCCATCCGCGCTCGCGCGCAGCCACGAGAAAGCCGCCGACGAAGCTGCCGACCTCCAGGACGCGGGCGCCGTCGCCCGGCAGCGCGCAGCCGATCGCGTGCTCCGCGAGCTGCGTGAGCTTCGCGCGGAAGAACTGCTCCTGGTTGGCGGCCAGCCGAGCGAGGGCGTCCTCGCCGTAGTGGTCGAGCGCGTACGTGAGAGCGAGAGCGCGGCACGTCGGCTGCGGGTCGCGGAGGACGGTGCCGCACGCCCGGCAGGCGACGACGTTGGTCGCATCCGACTGCGTGAAGCTCGCGCGATCCTTCGCGCCCTCGTCGTCGCCGGCGGGCCGCTCGATGCGGGCGGCGTGGAACGCATCGAGCCACTCCTGCTCGGCGCGGACCTCCTCGGGCGACAGCAGGATGTCGAACCGCTCGCCGCCGCACGCCGGACAGGGGACGGCATGCTCCGCCGCGCGGTCTTCGACGTCCGCCTCGAGCTCCCGCAGGGTTGCGCCCGACATCGCCCCGGCGAACGGGCAAGAAGTGTGCTCGACGCTTCACCCCGGACCGACGGCCGCCCGCGCGGTGCGGCGTCGGCGCTCGGGCCGCGCGCCGATCCGGCACGACGCGCCGCCCTTCCCGCCCTGAACTTTCCGCCCGCGCGGTCCGGTAATTCTTACGGACGCGCGCGCCCCACGGCGCCTTCGGCCGCGTCATGACGTCGGCCCGCCCACGTCCACGGCCGGAGCAACTTTGGCATCGCGTTCGCATTCCACCGATCCGAGCGGCGTGACGCTTCGATTGCCGGAGCGAGCCATTGCCGCACAGGAGGGGAACGACCGTGCGACCCATTCGTTTGCGTGCGCGTCACGCGCTTCTTTCGCCGATCGCCGCCGCCGCGCTCGTGGCGATGCCCGCGGTCGCGGCCGAGATTTCGCTGCCCGCATCGCCGGCGGGCAACCAGCCCGCCGTCATGGCGCCGGCTGCGGACGGCCGCCTTGCCGCGACGGCCGGCGACACGTCCGCGGACGCCGCGAACCATCCGGCCGACAACACCGGCCGGAACAAGCGGGATCGCGACGACCGCAGCGTGACCCCGATGGATCAGAGCAACAACAAGGGCGATCTCGAGATCACGCGCCAAATCCGGCGCGAGATCACCCGCAACGATTCGCTTTCGACGAATGCGCACAACGTGAAGATCGTCACCCAGCAAGGTGTCGTCACGCTGCGCGGCCCGGTGAAGAGCCCGGAGGAGAAAGCGACGATCGCTCGCCTCGCCCAGCAGGCGCCGGGCGTGAAGCGCGTCGACGACCAGCTCGAGGTGCAGCAGGCGAGCGCCCGGTCCGGCGCGTCGACCGCGTCGCAGCAGCCGCGCCGCGACGCCGACCAGGAGTAGGAGCCCGACTCGGCGAGTCCCGAACGAGGGACTCGCGTCTCGCCCCGGCGGGCGCGCAAGCCCGCCGGGGCCGCTGCGCGACGCTCGTCGCGCAGCGCGCCGCTCGGCTCGCCGCGCGTTCCGACGCGCGCGCCGACCGCCTCCCCCCGCCCGCCATCGAGCCTGTAAGTCTTTCTCCGCATTGAACTTCCGACGGCCACGTAGGTGAAACTCCGCGCATCCGCGGATTCGATCGCGGATCCACGTCGTCGAACCTGCGCGCCCGCCGGAGACGTCGCCGCGTCGCGCGGAAGCGCCGGCGGGGCACGTGTCTTGCTCCCGCCGCCATCCCGCAGATTTTCGTCCGCGACTTTGCGCTTGAAGCGCGGCCGCCGCCATCCGGCGCTCGAGGCAGCAGAATGCCTGCGAGCGGTCCCCGTCCGCCCGCACTCGCGTGCGGAGCACGTGGCGTCGTCCGCGCACGGGGCGGTCGCGGCCATCACGCGAGAGGAGAGAACGACCATGAGCAAGCGGTTCGCGATCGCGCGTCTCGTCGCGGGCGGAGCCCTCCTGATCACGGCAGCGAGCGCCGATGCGGCGCCCGTCGCACGCGATCAGGAGATCCAGGCCTCGGCCGGCGTCTTCCATCGCCAGGGCTCCGACGTCGGCACCGTGAGCGGCGACGTCTCGTACGGCTACTTCTTCGTGCCGTGGTTCGAGGCCGGCATCCGGCAGACCGGGAACTACGCGTTCATCGACAACGCGCGCGACCAGTGGATTCTCGGGACCGAGCCCTTCTTCGACTTCCACTACGTGGTGGATCCCGATCAGGTCGTCGTGCCGTACGTCGGAGGCTTCATCGGCGCGGTCTACAACGACATTCAATCGACCGGGACGCTGGGCCCGAACGTCGGGCTCAAGATCTTTCTCAGCCCGCAGACCTTCTTCAACGTCGCGTACCGCTACGAGTGGTTCTGGGACGGCATCGAGTCGGGCGGCCTGACCGACGAGGTCGACCACGGGAACCACGTCGGCACGTTCGGCATCGGCTACCTGTTCGGCGGCGAGCGCGAGCAGAGGGTGAGTGTCGACACGACGACCGTCACGCGCGTCGAGAACGCGGCGTCGCGCACGGAGCAGGCGGCCGACCGGACGAGCGCCGCGGCCGACCGGGTCGAGCACGCCGCCGGCTCGATGGATCAGGACTTCCGCCGCGGCCTGCTGAAGTAGGAGCGGGTCACCGCGGGGAGGTCGTCGGCCCGCGCCCGGACAGCCGGGCGCGGGACCGACGTCGCGTCGAGCCGCGGCGGCTGGAGACGACGATGAACGCGCGCACGGTGTGGAAGCTCCTCCGGGCGACCTACGAGGCCTGGATGGCCGACAAGGCGCCGCGCCTCGCCGCGGCGTTCGCCTACTACACCGTCTTCGCGCTCGCGCCGGTGCTGGTCATCGCGCTCGGGTTCGCCGAGCTCTTCCTTTCGGGCGCCGAGGACCAGGCGATCGCGCAGATCCAGCGCCTGATCGGGCCGCACGCGGCGGAGGCCGTGCGGACGATGCTTGCGCCGCGGACGTCGTCCAAGACGGATTGGCTCGCGACCATCATCGGCTTCGCGACGCTGCTCGTCGGCGCGACCGGTCTCTTCGCGCAGCTGCAGGACGCGCTCGACACGATCTGGCAAGTCCAGCCCAAGCCCGATCAGGGCGTCGTCGCGATGATGAAGAACCGCTTCTTCTCGTTCACGATGGTGCTCGGGATCGGCTTCCTGATGCTGGTCTCGCTCGTCCTGAGCGCGGTCCTGGAGACGATCGCGGTCAAGCTCGGCGGCCCCGCCGAGGACCGGACGATCGCCTGGAAGATCGTCGAGGCGTCGACCTCGTTTCTCGTGACGACCGGGCTCTTCGCCGCGACGTTCAAGATCGTGCCCGACGCGGAGGTCCGCTGGCGCGACGTCTGGATCGGAGCGGTCGCGACCGCCGTCCTCTTCGCCGTCGGGAAGGAAGTCATCTCCGCCTACCTGGCGACCGAGAACGCGGCGTCGTCTTACGGCGCCGCGGGCGCTCTGGTGCTGCTCCTCATCTGGATCTACTACTCGGCGCAGATCCTGTTCCTCGGCGCCGAGTTCACCAAGGTCTACGCGCGCGAGTACGGGTCGGGCATCCAGCCGGCGCCGAACGCGGAGCCGGTCCGCGAAACCGCGCGCGAAGAGCAGGGCATCCCCAGGACGGCGTAGCCAGAGGGGCGTCTCCCCTCGGCGCCCTGTCGAGCAGAAGCGCGACAGCGGCCTGCGAATCGGCGGCGTGCCGGCGCGCGGCCGGAGGCCTTGCGCAGCTCGTCCTTGGCGGATTCGAGGACGCGGCGCTGGGGTCGTCGAGCCCCTTGCCGGCGCGGTTGATGTAGAAGCTCAGCATCGACATCGCCGAGCGGAACGGCTCCGCCTTGCGGCGCTTGCCTCCTGTCGGCGGACCGCTTGAGCGAGAGGGCGACGACGCGTGGGCTCCGGAGCTTGAACACATCGCGCTCGAGGTCGAGCGAGTTGCGGTCTCGCGTGACGCGCGCGGACCAATACCGCTTGGCCGGCTTTCGCGACCGCTTGCTGCGTCGCCCTGGCAAGCCTCCGCGCGCGGAACGCGCGGCCGAGCGAAGCGAGCCCCCGCAGGGAGTGGGGCCCCGTTCGGCTTTGCCGAACGGGGCGAGGGAAGCGTTTCCCTCGTTGAGATCGCTCCCCGTTCGGCTTTGCCGAACGGGGAGAGGGAAGCGTTTCCCTCGTTGACATGACCCCCCGGCGGGCTTTGCCCGATGGGGCGAGAGGAGAGATCCCCTCGTGCGATGAACGCGCCGACGGGGAGGAAGCGATCCGCTTCCTCCCCGTCTCGGCTGCCTTCCGAATTCCGGGGAGGTCACTCCCCTACCCGAGGGCCGATCAGAAGAGCGACTCCGGTGCGTCGAGGAAGGCACGGCTGGCCGAGCCCGCCGTCGGCGTGGCCGTCGGCTCGGCGGTCGGGGTCGGCGTGGGCTCCGCGGTTCCGGTCGCCGTCGGCTCGACGGTCGGCGTCGCGGTCGGCGTCGCGGTCGGGCCACCGGTCGGCGTCGGCGTGCCGGAAGGCGTGCCGCTCGCCGTCGGCGTGCCGGTCGGCACCGCGCCGCGGAACGCCGGCGCACACAGCTTGGTCGGCCGGTCGTTCAGCTGAACCGTCCGCGTCCCGAACTGGTCCGTCGCGGTGAACTGCTCGCGCGTCCGGTCGCCCGGACACCGGAGGCGATAGCAGAAGTACTCGCCTGCATCCGGCCCAGGGCCGGTGCCCGGCGGAGGAGTTCCGCCCTTGACGGTATGCGCGTCCTGCTTGCTGACGGCCGTGCAGAACTCGGCCGCGGGGATCTGAATGCGGCAGCCCGCCGGCGACCCGCTCGACGGATCGCCGTTCTCCGTCGTGAAGACGGAGCCATCGAGCGGCACGAGCGTCGCCGTGTACAGGTTCTGCCGGAGGCCGTCCCGGATCCCATAGCACTTCAGGTGGTCGAAGGTCGGCGTCGTCTGGGCGGTTGCGCTCTTCATCGAAAGGGACGCCCCGCCGATGAGGGCCACGCCAGCCGCGACGACCACCGAGCCGGCGCGGATCATTCTCTTCATCATTTGTTTCGCTCCGAACTCTCTACGTGGAAGCTCTCACCCCGGCCGGGCGTGGCCGAGGACCCCTCGCCCCGCGAAGCGCGCGGCGGCGCCCTTGTGCCCCCGCGCGACCGAAGTGCCGCTTTCGGACTGGTCGACATGCGCGCTGTTCCGCTGACTGCCACCACGCGGTTCGCGGCGACTTCGCGGGGCGGGGTCGCAAGATCCGCGCCCGCCGCAGCGATCGCCTGAAGACGGCGCGCGGCGTACGACGCGCCGATCGCTGGGAGGGGTGCCGCCGCATGCGCGCGCGATCCAGCGGGGCGCCGCCCGGCCAGACGCACGACGAGCGCCGGCGCGACGCGATCGCTGCGAGGCAGCACGTCGTGGCGCAGCACCGACAAGGCTTTTTCGCTCGCGGCCCCGGTCTACGAGCTCGACGCTCACCGCTCTCGGAGGCCGCCCGCCGCCCGCGAGACTCGCGACGCGCGACGGCCGCCTCGCGCGCGGCCCCGAGTCGCGGCCGACCTCGCAGGCTCGGCACGTGCGAAATGCCCCACGGAGAAAAGGGCGAACGAGTTCAACTTACATGGTAAACTTGCCACCGCGGCCGGAAGTCGGGCGCACCATCGTGCACCGTGCCGACGGGTTCCAACCCGCGATGCGAACGGCTATGACGAAGGTCGACGCCGCGATCGCGGCGGGGCTACGGGACCTCCCTCATCGCTGACGATCGTCATCCGGCTCGTGCGCCCGTGTGGCTCGGGAACGCGCCGAGCAATCGTCAAGTATATCTCGCGCGTCGCGTGCAGCGCGGTTGCGCGCGCACATCCGTGCGTTTCGCGCCGATGCGCGTCTGCGCGTGCTCGCGGGCGCGATCCGCGGCGTCATGCGCACCGATCGGCGAGACGGCCGCGAGCGGCACGGTGCGCCGTCCGTGCGCCGGGAACACGATCGACGCGGAGTCCGACGCGACGTCGACGACGAGCCCGTCCCCGAGCTCACGGTGGCGGACCCAGGTGTGGACCGAGAGCGCCGCCAGCGATCCGCCGCGCGCGCGCGCGGCGGCCCCGTCCTCGATGCGGCGCGCGAGGCCGGAGTCGCAGTTGTCGCACGCGCCGCAGAGCGCGTCGGTCGTCTCGCCGAAGTAGCCGAGCAGGCAGCGCCGCCGGCACGTCGGGGTCTCCATGTACGTGCGCAGGATCTCGAGGCGCCAGAGCGCCGCACGGCGGAGCCGCTCCTGCGCACGCGCCACGTCGGCGGCGGCGCCTTCGGGGGCGACCCGTCTGTGCGGAACCACGTCGCCGCTCGCGAGGACGCGTACGGCACCGGCCGCTTCGAGGCCGCTCGTGGCACGCGCCGTCTTCACCTGCGAGAGGCCGGTCGCGCGCTGCAGATCGCGCCGCGAGATGCCGTCGCGCGCGTCGCAGACCGCGCGCGCCACGGCCTCGACGTCGCTCGGGGAGAGCCGCCCCGTCCCCGCGAAGAAGCGGTGCAGCGACAGATCCTGCGGCCGGTAGAACGCCTTCGCGCGCGCCGGGCCGCCGTCGCGGCCGGCGCGACCGAGCTCCTGCGCGTACGCGTCGAGCGAGCCCGTGACGTCGTAGTGGTAGACGAAGCGGACGTCGGGCTTGTCGATCCCCATGCCGAACGCGCTGGTCGCGACGATGATCGCGCGCTCCTCGCTCATGAAGCGCGCCTGCGCTTCCTCGCGCGCCGTCACGCGCATTCCGGCGTGATACGGGAACGCGAGCTCGCCGCGCGCGGCGAGCTCGCGCGCGACCGCCTCCGCATGCCGGCGCGTCGCCACGTAGACGATGCCGGGTCGTGCGCTCGCGGCCAGCTCTTCCGCGAGCGCCTCGAGCTTCATCGATTCGCGCTCGACCGCCTTCGCGGCGAGATGGATGTTCGGGCGATCGCAGCTCTCGATGATCCGCGCCGGATTCCGCATCCCGAGCCGGCTCGCGATCTCGGCGCGCACCGCGGGAGACGCCGTCGCGGTGAGCGCGAGGACCGGCGGCCGACCGACGTGGCGTGCGACCGCGCCGAGCTTCAGGTAGTCCGGCCGGAAGTCGTGGCCCCACTGGCTGATGCAATGCGCTTCGTCCACGACGAAGAGCGACGGGCGTGCGCGGCGCAGGCGCTCGAGCACGTCGCGCTTGCCGAGCTGCTCGGGCGCAAGGAGCAGGAACTCGAGCGCGCCATGGACGGCGCCGCGCAGCGCGGAGCCGCGCTCCGCTTCGCCGACCGCGGAGCTGACGACCGCGGCCGGCAGGCCGCCCTGCTGGAGGCTCGCGGCCTGGTCCTGCTGGAGCGCGATGAGCGGCGACACCACGACCGTCGGCCCCGGGATCGAGAGGCCGGCGATCTGGTAGATCGCCGACTTCCCGGAGCCCGTCGGCATGATGCAGAGAACGTCCCGGCCCGCGACGACGGCTGCGATCGCGTCGCGCTGGCCGGGGCGGAGCTCGGCGATCCCGAGGCGCTCGCGCGCCAGCCGGTCCGCCTGCGATCGCGAGGAGCGCAGCGCGCTCACGCGTAGTAGCGCCGGATGGACGCCGCCGCGCCGTCCAGATCGGGGAAGAGCCGCCGCTCGTCGACGTTCACGAGGTCGAGCTGGTCGCGCACGTACGCGACCGCGTCGCGCGGCACGACGAACTGGACCAGCGCGTCGGAGAGCCCGTGCTCGGCGAGGAACCGATCGAACGCGCGCGAGATGTCGGAGCAGAGCGTGAACGTCGCCGCCTGCGCGACGATGCGCGCGTCGAGGGACGGCGGCTCCAGCATGCACGCGAAGGGTCGCTCGACGCGGCCTTCCACGATCGCGAACGCAGTCAACGGACCGTCGCCGTCGCCGAACGACTCGAGGTCGCGCAGGGTCAGCGCGAGCGGCGGAAACCCGAACGATTCGTGCACGCGCTGCCAGTCGAGCCGCCACACGGCGACGTGGCCGTTCCGGGTCGCGCACGGGAGGGTCGCGAAGTGGGCGGCGACGAGCGGCGAATACGTCCAGTCGAGGAGGCGCGTGGGGACGCCGTGGTGCTGCGCGGCGATCAGGAGCTCCCAGTCGCTCGCCGCCGGCCCCCCGAGGTACGGCCGCGAGTAGCGGCTGAAGCTCCGCAGCAGGTGCTGCTCGAGGGAGACCTTCGTGTGCGGCGGATCGATGCCGCCCAGGCGATCGAGCGCGGTCAGGAGCGGCTGATCGGCGTCCGCCGCGCCGCGGTAGACGCCGGCGTCGCGCCGGCGTCCGGTGCGGCGGTCGACGTCGGGCGTGAGCCGATCGACCAGCTCGCCGAGCGTCCGCACCTCGATCTGCCGGACCGCCATCCGCGGTTCATCGCGAGCAAGTTCTCTGCCGGTGCTGCGACCGGTGCCACGCGGCACCGCGCGCATCGCCGCGTTGCGCGAAATCGCGACGCGGCTGCGCCGCGATCCGGCGGCGCGGACGCTGTAAACGCGCCATCCCGCCTCTTCAAACTTCCGGCGCGCCGAGCTCGACCGCGCGGTGCTTCGCGTCCCGAGCGGCTGGCGCGCCCGTCCGCGTGGCCGAGTTCTTGCTCGAATCGAGCGACGGTCCGCCATGGAGCCACCCGTCACGATCGCGGCCGTCGCCGACATCCACTGCAAGCGGACATCGCGCGGCGAGCTGCGCGCGCTCTTCGCGCGCATGGCCGAGTCGGCGGACGTCCTCTGCCTGTGCGGCGACCTCACCGACTACGGGCTCCCCGAGGAGGCGACCATCCTCGCGGGCGAGCTCGCGGTCGTCGGCGACAAGCCGCTTCTCGCGGTCTTCGGAAACCACGACCACGAGTCGGGCAAGGCCGACGAGGTGGAGCGCATCCTCTGCGATGCCGGCGTCAAGCTGCTCGACGGCGAGTCGTTCGAGTACCGCGGCGTCGGGTTCGCCGGCACGAAGGGATTCGGCGGCGGCTTCGGAGAGTACGCGCTGCAGTCGTGGGGCGAAGTGTCGATCAAACATTTCGTGCAGGAGGCGGTCGACGAGAGCCTGAAGCTCGATCGCGCGCTGGCGCGCCTCGACGTGCCGAAGCGCGTCGCGCTGCTGCACTACGCGCCGATCCAGGCGACGGTCGAGGGCGAGGCGCCGGTGCTGTTCCCTTTCCTCGGATCGAGCCGGCTCGAGGAGCCGCTGAACCGCCATCCGGTCGCCGCGGTGCTGCACGGCCACGCGCACGCCGGGTCGCCCGCCGGACGCACGGCGTCCAACGTCCCGGTCTACAACGTCTCCGTGCCGACGCTGCTGCGGTGGCGACCGGACCAGCCGGCGTTCCGACTGCTGGAGGTCGTCCCGGAGGCGCCCGCCGTCGACGGCGCGGCGAGGACCGCATGAGCGCGAGCGACCACTCGTCCGACGTCGCGACGCCGGCCGGCGCGGCCGACCCGCAGTCGTCGGTGCACGCGAAGGCGCTGCGCGCGCTGCGCGCCTCGGGGATCGAGCACCTCGTCGGAGGCGCGTACGAGCTCGAGTGGCACATCGGCGCGCATCTCCGCGACACCAAGGACCTCGACGTGTTCGTCCGGCCGCGCGACTTCTCGCGCACGCTCGACGCGCTCGCGGCCGCCGGCTTCGAGACCGAGGTCTTCGCGCACTGGCTCGGCAAGGCGCGCCGCGGCTCGCACTTCGTCGACGTCATCTTCCGCTCCGGCAACGGCGAGGCGGTGGTCGACGACGCCTGGTTCGAGCGCGCCGTCCCGGCCGAGGTGCTGGGCGTCGCGGTGCGCTTCGGCGCGCTCGAGAACGGCATCATGACGCGCGCGTTCGTGATGGAGCGCGAGCGCTTCGACGGCGCGGACGTCGCCCACCTCCTGCGCTGCCGCGCCGAGCAGATCGACTGGGACCGCCTGCTCGCGCTCTTCGGCCGGCACTGGCGCGTCCTTGCCGCGCACCTCGTGCTGTTCGGCTACATCTATCCCGCCGAGCGGCAGCGGATCCCGGCTCGCGTGATGCGCGATCTCGTCGGGCGCATGTCCCGGGAATCGCACGAGCCGCCGCCGCCGGACCGGGTCTGCCAGGGGACGCTGCTCTCGCGCGCGCAGTACCTCGTCGACGTCGAGCAGTGGCGCTACGAGGACGCGCGGCGGAGCCCGCGCGGGGCCCTCACGCCGGGCGAGATCGACCGCTGGACGCGCGCCATCGACGAGGAAGAGTAGGATCTCGCGCCGCGGCCGCGTTGCCGATCGGCGACGCGCGACGCTAGAGAGGCGGGCATGGAACGACGACCTTCCGACCCGCGATCCACGCCCGCCGACGCCTCCGCCGGAGAGCCGTCCGGCCCGCTCGCCGGCGTCCGCATCCTCGCGATCGAGCAGATGCAAGCGCTTCCGTTCGCGACGCAGCTGCTCGCCCGCATGGGCGCCGAGGTCGTCAAGATCGAGCACCCGGTCACGGGCGACTCGGGGCGCGGCGCGCTGCCGGCCGTCAAGGACGTCGACGGCCGGCAGGTCGGCGCGACCTACCTCCGGAACAATCTCGACAAGCAGAGCGTCGCGATCGACCTGAAGCACCCGGAAGGCCGGGCGCTCGTGAAGCGCCTCGTTCCGCGCTTCGACGTCGTCGGCGAGAACTTCAAGCCCGGCACGATGGACCGGATGGGGCTCGGCTACGCCGACCTCGCACCGCTCCATCCCGGCCTCGTCTACGTCTCGGTGTCCGGCTTCGGGAACCTCCTGCCTTCGCCCTACGGGTCGTGGGCGGCGTACGCGCCGATCGCGGAGGCGATGGGAGGGTTCTACGAGTACCGGCGCGAGCCGAACCAGCCGCCGGCCGTGAGCCCGGCCGGCGCGCTCGGCGACATCGGCAGCTCCCTCTTCGCGGCGATCGGCCTCCTCGCGGCGCTGCGCGAGCGCGACCGGACCGGCCGCGGCCAGCACGTCGACGTCGCGATGTTCGACGCGATGGTCGCGATGGCGGACATCGTGCCGCACTTCTGGTCGATGGGCATCCGCGGGAAGCGCCGCACGCCGGGAATCTTCGACGGCTTCGCCGCGCGCGACGGCTACTTCGTCGTGCAGGCGGTGCGGGACCACCAGCTCGCGGAGCTCGCGCGCACGGTCGGCCACGAGGAGTGGCTCTCCGATCCCCGCTTCGCGACGCGCGAGGGCTGGCGCGAGGAGATGGAGACCGTCGTGCGACCGGCGATCGAGGCGTGGGCCGCCGGCCGGACGAAGCTCGAAGCGGCGACGGAGCTCGCGTCGCACGGCATCGCCGCCGGCCCCTGCTTCAGCCCCGAGGACCTGGTCGAGGACCCGCACGTCGCGAGCCACCACATGCTGCTCCGGATCGAGCGCCCGGACTCGCCCGAGCCGATGCTCGTGGCGGGCAACCCGATCAAGCTCTCCGCGACGCCCGAGCGGCCCCCGAAGCGGTGGCCGACGCTCGGACAGCACACCGACGATGTGCTCGCGCGCGAGCTCGGCATGCGCGACGACGAGCTGCGCGGGCTCCGCGAGCGCGGCGTCATCGGCGGCGGCCCGGCCGCCTGATCGACGCCCGCGATGGCGTCAGTCGTCTTCTTCGGGCTCGTCGAACGTGACGGCGATCTGCCACTCGGCGGCGAGCCAGTCGAGCAGCTCCGCCTCGCGCTTCTGGATGGCGTCGCCGGCGGCGACGTCGAGGGCGGTCGCGTAGATGAGCTCGCGGGCGTCCTGGCGCGCGACCGATCTCAGCACGGCGCGCAGCGACTGCTCGTCGCGGCAGCGCTCGTCGGCCTCGCGCGCGATCTCGCGATAGCGCTCCGAGCCGAGGTGCTCCGCGACGTGCGCGATGCGCTCGGACTCCTCGTCCGTCATCTCCGCGTTCGACTCTCCGACGAACTCGAGGAGCGCGACCAGCGCGATCCGTTCGTCGTGGCCGAGGTTCTCGAGGTTCATGGACGCCCTCCTATCCGCGGACCCCACCCGCGATCAAGGCGGGCACCTCGCGGTCCTCACGCGCGCAGCTCGAGATCGCGCTCGATCGCCGCGAGCTCCGCGGGCGTGCCCTGCACCTTCGGGCCGCGGTACCAGTGGCGCGCGGACGCGACCCACCAGACGCCCGCGAAGCCGACGACGGCGAGGACGGCGAGCGGCGTGTAGTTGAAGGTCGCCCACGTGACCGGGCTCACGGTCGGCAGCATGAAGAGCACCGAGATGAACGCGACCCACGCGACCGCGATCGCCCCGACCGGCCGGCCGAAGCGCCCGAGGTGCCACGGCCCGCGCTCGAACGCGTCGCCGCGGCGGAGTCGCAGCCAGGTCGGCAGCACGTACGCGATGTAGAGCCCGATGACCGCGATCGACGTGACCGCGGCGTACGCGGTCGCGTTCCAGAGGTACGGCAGGCCGAGCGCGAACGCGCCCGCCGCCGCGAGCCAGATCGCGTTGGTCGGGGTGCGGGTGCGCGGGTTGATGCGATGCCAGAAGGCGGAGCCCGGGAGCGCCCCGTCGCGCGAGAACGCGTAGATCATGCGCGAGTTGGCGGTGATCGACGCCATGCCGCAGAAGAGTTGCGCGCCGATCGCGATCACGAGCAGAAGCTCGCCGAGATCCTCGCCGACGGCGTCGATGAAGATCTGCGCCGGCGGGACGCCGGTCGGGCTCGCGAGCGCGCCGTCGTAGCTCTGGATCGCGAACGTGACGCCGACGAGAAGGACCCAGCCGGCGACCAGCGACACCGCGATCGACAGCACGATCGCGCGCGGCCCGGCGACCGCCGCGTCGTGCGTCTCCTCGGTCATGTGCGCGGACGCGTCGTAGCCGGTGAAGGTGTACTGCGCGACGAGGAGACCGAGCAGGACGACGTAGGCGCTCGAGTCGAACCCGGTGCGATTGACGAAGCCGCCGAAGACGAAGGACGCGCTCTGGTGCCGCTCGGGAAGGAGCGCCAGCGTCGCGACGATCGCGAGCACCCCGAGCAGGTGCCACCAGACGCTCACGTCGTTGAGGAGCGCGACGACGCGGACACCGAACGCGTTGAGCGCGCCGTGCAGCACGAGGATCGTCGCGAACAGGCCGATCGTGTGCGGCGGGGTCGCCGCGAAGCCGAAGCGGAGGTCGAGGAGGGCGTTCAGGAACGAGGCGGCTCCGAAGTCGATGCCCGCGGTCACCGCCACCTGGCCGAGGAAGTTGAACCAGCCGGTGAACCACGACCACGCGGGCCCGTTGGCGGGCGCCAGCTTCGCCGCCCAGTAGTAGAGGCCGCCCGCGGTCGGGTAGCTCGAGCACACCTCCGCCATCGCGAGCCCGACGAAGAGCGTCATGATCCCGACCACGGGCCAGCCCCAGACGATGACGGCGGGCCCGCCGGTCGTCATCCCGAACCCGTAGAGCGTGAGGCACCCGGAGAGGATCGAGATGATCGTGAACGAGACGGCGAAATTCGAAAACGCCGTCATGTGGCGCCGGAGCTCCTGCGCGTAGCCGAGCTCGTGAAGCCGCTCGCGGTCCGACGGTCGTCCCGCCCGCCGCGCCTCGCGGTCGGCCATCGCTGGTCCTCCCCTCCCCGTGCGGTCGCGCTCCGCCGACGCGCGCGTCTCGCCCCGCGCGTCGCCGCCCGCTCGCTATCGCGATCCGCCCTGCATTGCGAGCCGCGCGCGCTGCCGGGGCGATCACGTACCGCGCGCCGTAGAAACCCGTATTGATGGCGCGACGTACCAGCCGTCAAAGTGCGCCCGGGCAAATTTCGATCGACGGCAGTGGTCTCACAACGGAGGGCTGCATGGCGGCATTTCGCTCGCTTCTCGCACTACGCACCGCATTCCGAGCCGCCGCGCTCGCGGCGGGAATCCTTTTCGCCGCGTCCGCGGCGCACGCCCGCTGCGGCGATGCGCCGGGCGACGCCGCCGCCGTCGCCGCCACGCGCGCCCAGGTGCAGGCCCAGTGCTCCTGCGCGAGCGCCGTCAAGCATTCGGACTACGTCAAGTGCGCGCGCCAGGTGGCGCAAGCGGCGGTCGCGACCGGCGCGCTGGCGCCGAGCTGTCAATCGTCGGTGCAGAAGTGCGCGAGCCGCTCGACGTGCGGCCGTAGCGGCGCGGTGACCTGCTGCGTGACCAATCGCAGCGGGAAGACGTCTTGCCAGGTGAAGCGGAACGCCGGCGCCTGTCGCGCGCCGTCCGGCGGCAGGGCGTGCGTCGGGAACTTCTCGAGCTGCTGCGATGCCTGCACGCTGACGGGCTGCGCCCCGCTTCCGACGCCGACGCCGTCGCCGACACCGCCTCCGACGCCGGTTCCGACCGCGACGCCGACTCCTTCGCCGTCGCCGACGCCCCCCGACTTCTGCCAGGCCCTGGTCGGCCTGCCGCCGATCGCCGAGGCGCCGCTCACGACGACGGCGGGCACGAGCGATTGCGGCGGCGCCCAGGGCAATCCGCCGCCGGCCCCGCCGCTGTCGGGCCGGATCGACGACGGCTCGGGCACCAAGCTCGCCGACATCGGCGCCGGCTGCTTGCTGACGGGCGCGCTGCCGCCCCAGATGCTCATCCCGGGCGGCGTCGCGAAGCTGGCCGTCGTCGGCATCGGCCTCCCGACGATCGTCCTCGGCGGATCGCCGGGCGATGGGCCGCAAAACTGCACCAAGGGCGCAGGGCCGGGACGCCATTGCCTGAACGGCGGCGCCGGGACCGACGGGAACGGCGCGTGCTCGTCGGACGACGACTGCGGCACCGGCGCCGTCGGGAGCTGCCAGCTCGACGGCAACTGCTTCTTCGGGCCGCCCGTGCCGGTCCCGAACGACTTCCTGTCGGCGTGCGCCGTCAACGCCTTCCTCACCGACCTCTGCGGGAGCGTGAACCTGCTGAACCAGCAGGCGACGTTCGCCACCACGATCTCGGCCCGCGTTTACTTGACGAGCAACCCGACGTCGCCCTGCCCGACCTGCGAAGGCGGCCTGTGCACGGCGGGCAAGCGCACGGGCTTGGATTGCACGCCGATCGGTCCGGCGAACACCTCCAACGATTGCCCGCCCCTCGACACCCAGTACATCGGCGCGCTCGTCGTACCGATTCCGCAACTGACGACCGGCACGTCGACGTTGACCGCCGACGCGCAGGGTCACTTCTGTCCGGGCCAGTTCAGCGAGGGCGCCTTCGGCATCTCCGACGCGCGTTCCATCGTGGAGATGGGCCAGGGCGCCGGCAGCGGCTCGAGCCTGCTCGACATGCGCCTGGCGGCCAGCTTCTGCATCCCCGCGACGGGAAGCTTCATCGATTCGTTCGCCGGCTTGCCGGGACCGGGCGCGATCAGCGCGGGCGGCAGCGTCGATCTTTCGGGTCTGGTCGGTCTACCCGGCCTCCCCTGAGGGGCGGCGGGGCGGTGTTCCCCGGTCGGGCGCCGCGGGCTGCATACCCCCGCGCGCGTCCGGCCGGGGGAGCGGGTGCGCGATTCGAGATGCCCGCGTCGATCGCTACCAGAGCTCGTCGGTGTAGCGATCGGTTCCGATGACGGTGCCGCGCCACGGCGACGCGAACGCGACCTGCCCGAGGCCGCTCTCCGCGAGGTCGCTCGCGTAGCGCCGGAAGCGGTCCCACGTCGAGGCCGCGGGCTCGTCGGTGAACCAGAGCTGCATGTCCAGGCGATCGGTGTTCTCGACCTTCGGGATCGCCATCGGCGCTTCTCCCTGCGGGATCGGCGACCAGGTCGCGCACATCGCGATCGGCGAGCCCGGGAGGAACTCCCGCAGGTAGCGCTCGCGGAGCCACGCATCGAGGCGCTCCTGCGGGACGCCGGGCGCGCGCAGCACCGCGACGGTCGCGAGGCCCGCGAAGCGGTGGTCGAGCGCGAGCGGCAGCGGCACCGGATCCGCATCGCGATAGTGCACCCAGTCGAGCGTGTAGAGGAGCGTGTGGACGTGCGTCCGCTCGTTGAAGCCGCGACCGTTCTGGTAGAGCCAGTGCGCCTGCTTGTTGCCCCACGACTGGTAGTCGTCGTGGTGGCCGGCGTGGATCCAGTAGATCGCGACGTACGACCCGGCCTTCACCGTCGGCTTCGCGAGCGGGCTGTCCTCGGGGAAGCGCAGCGCCTTCTCCGCCCGCGTCGCGACCCAGCGGCCGCCCGAGAAGAGCCACGGGCCCACCAGGCAGCCGGCGTAGAAGTGGTCGCGCTCGTACCATCGGTTGTAGGCGACCTCGTGGCCGACGTGCGGGTCGACGATCGTGAAGAGCATGCTGCCGACCTCGACCGGATGCGTGGACTGCTTCATGGCGCGACCTCCGGCGACGAGCCTTGCCGCATCCGCCGTATCGCCGCAACCGCGGGCGAGGCGCGGGGCCGCGCGCTTGACTCGCGCGGTCGCGACGGGTCCAAGCAGCCCATGAGAGCCGCTCTTCTCGAGGCCGGGGGCCAGCCGCTCGCGATCTACGACGACGTCGTGATCGGCGAGCCGTCCGCCGGGCAGGTGCGGGTGCGCGTCGAGCACTGTGGAGTGTGCCATTCCGACCTGAGCATCGCGGACGGGGTGTTTCCGAGCTTGACCCCCGTGGTCCTGGGGCACGAGGCCGCTGGCGTCGTCGACGCGGTCGGGGCGGACGTGAAGGGGCTCGCTCCGGGCGATCACGTGGTCCTCACGCCGATCCCGCCGTGCGGGACGTGCTACTGGTGCGTGCGCGGCGAGCCCGGCGTGTGCGTGAACGCGACCGGGATCCAGACGAGCGCGCTTCCCGACGGCACGACCGGCCTCTCGCGCGGCGGGGCGCCGGTCTACCGCGGCGTCGGCGTCGGCGCGTTCGCGGAGTACGTGCTCACGCCCGCGACCGGCGCCGTGAAGGTGGCGGACGACGTCCCGCTCGACGTCGCGTGCGTCCTCGGCTGCGCCGTCCAGACGGGCGTCGGCGCGGTGCTGAACACGGCGCGCGTCGAGCCCGGCGCGACCGTCCTGGTGCTCGGCCTCGGCGGCGTCGGGCTCTCGATCGTCCAGGGCGCGCGCGTCGCGGGCGCGAGCCGCATCATCGCCGTCGATCCGGTGGCCGCAAGACGCCAGGTCGCGCTCCGCTTCGGCGCGACCGACGCGATCGATCCGCGCGCGGCGGACGTCGTGTCGCGGACGTTCGAGCTGACGGAGGTCGGGGCGGACTACGCGTTCGACGCGGTCGGCCGCGCGAGCCTCGTCCAGGACGCGCTCCGCGCCACCCGGAACGGCGGCACGACGGTCGCGGTCGGCGCGCCGCCGATCGACGAGGCGATCACGATCGCGCCCGCCGCGCTCTTCACCGTCAGCGAGAAGAAGCTCCTCGGCTGCACGCTCGGAAGCTCGAACTCGCTGCGCGAGATCCCGCGGCTCCTCGCTCTGTGGCGAGCCGGCCGGCTCGACCTGGAGGCCCTCGTGACCGCGCGCCGCCCGCTCGCCGAGATCAACGACGCGCTCGCCGACCTGCGCGCGAGCCGCGGCATCCGGACGGTGCTCGCGATGGGGTCGGCGCGCTAGGACGGCGCCGCATCCGAGCCGTCGCCGCGCCAACGGCAATGCGGCGACCGCGCCGGAATGCAGGTGGGGCGTCCGGCACTCGTGCCGGACGCCCCACAGCTCGAACGGAACGACGACTAGCGGACTACGGCTTGCAGGTGATCGCGGTCCCCTTGTGGTTGAAGACGCAGTTCCCCACGCCGAACGTGGTCTCGCCGCAGTATCCCGCTTCCGCTTGCGACTGGCCGCCGAGGATCACCGCTCCGTTCAGGGGGTCATCAGCCGCGACCACCGGGTAGCTGCTCTTCATTCCCTTCACCGTCACCTGCACGCGCCCGGGCTCGGGATTCTTCGACGTGATCTGGCTCTTGTCGATGATCCTCACGCTCGTGATCCCCGACTGCAGCGAGCCGGTCAGGTCGTCGTACGTCCAGTTCTTCCCCGACTTGCTGAGCTTCCAGCCGCGGGTGCCGTGTCCCGTAAGCGCGCCCCCGGGCACCACCGCGTCGATCCGCACGATCCCCGAGCCGTTCTTGATGATCACGCGCGCGCCGTTCGTGATGGGGTCGATGCTGGAGAACGGCGGCGCACCGGCGATCACGAACGCGCCGCTCAGGTTGAACTTGTCGTTGTCCGGGACCGTGTCGTTGTTGACGTTGCCGACCATCAGCTTCGGCTTGGGATTGGTCGCAACGAAGTTCTGGCCACCGGCGACGTTGGTGCAAACGTCGATCGCGTCGCACTGGCCGTCGCCGTCCGAGTCGGGACGCGTCCCGTTGGGCGGACACGACGGGTCCGCACCGCTGCACGTCGCGGCGACGTCGCACGGTCCTGCCGACACTCCGCAAACCACCGTGCCGGGCTCGAACGCATTGCCCGGGCAGTCAGGGCTGGCACCGTCGCAGGTTTCCTCGATGTCGCACACGCCCTGGCTCGGACGACAGACCGCGCCGGGATTGCCCGCAGAATGCTGGCAGATCGCGCTGGCGCCGTCACACGCGTCCACGGTGCAGGCATTGCCGTCGTCCGCGCAGATCGTCCCGATCGACTTGAAGTGGCAATCGGCGGTGCAGCACGACGCGAGCGTGCCGTTCTCGGCGCCGTCGTCGCACTGCTCACCCGCCTCCACAGCGTGATCGCCGCACCCGGCGACACCTCCGACGTTGTACGACAGGCTTCTCGAGTTGGTGCCGCCGAGGCTGTCGGCCACGGCGAGCTCGACGCTGAAGAGGCCGTCCGCGGGAGCGGTCAACGAGAGCGTGTTCCCGACGACCGAAGCCTGCAGGGTCGGGCTATGAGACACGATCGACCACGTAAACGGGGTCTCGCCGCCCGATGCCGTGAGATTGACGGCCGTCGCGACGTGGGCGGTTCCATTCGGGATTGCGATGTCGTCGACCGCCACCGCCGGAACGACCAGGATGTTGAAGGTCGCTGCCAGGGGAGGCTGCGACGGATCGGCGAGATCCGTGGCATGGATGTCGAACGTGGCGAGACCGGTCCCGTTGGGCGTTCCGCCATGCAGCACGCCGGTGACCGCGTCGAGGGTGAACTCGTTTCCCGGGTCCGTGGCCGGCAGGGTGCCTGGACCCGAGAAGAAGACGCTGTACGGCCCGCCGCTTCCGCCGAAGATGAGCGGTCGATCGGGATACTGGACGCCCACCTCGCCGTGGTTCAGTTGGGCACCGTTGGCGCTCAACGGCAGCCCCACGTCGACGGCGGCGTTCTGCGCACCGATGTAGTTGCCGACGACGACCATTCCGCTGCAATCCAAGCCACCGGTCGTGCTCACCGTTCCGTGCACGCCATCCGCAGCGACATTCGGGCAGAGCGCCTCGTTGGTCCCGGGCTCGCCGCCGGGGGGGCCGACATCGTACTGGCCGACGTACTGGTAGAACTCGTACCGCCGCGTCACCGACTCGTTGCCGTTGCCGAGCGGCCGTTCCGACTTCAGCTCGTTGACGGTCGGGTTCATCGAGTCGGTCTGGAGGATCTGCCACTCGATCTCGGTCACCGCGTTCGGGTTCGGTACCGGCCCGTCGTTTCCGGGCACGGCCGGGTCGTCGGAGGTGAGGTGATCGAGATCCGCCTTGTCCGGCGACTCGGTCTCGAAGACCTTCGCCCACACGGCGACGCCGAACTCGGCGTTCGGCTCGTACGGCACCGGCACCACCGCCGGCGGCGGCGGTACGGGGATGACGGCTGCCACGACCGGATTCGGGCCGGCGGGAACGGTCCACACCGGCGCGGGAATGGTGACCGGGTTGCCCAGCGCGATCAAGTTCCCTGGCGTCGCCGGGTCCTCCTGCATCCAGCGGTAGACGGTATTCGACGGATTCTTGAGCGTGCCGAGCCCGAAGTGCTCGCACCCGGCGAGGTCGTAGGGCGAGCCGTTCACGACATTCGCTCCGAAGCAGAGATGCCCACCCGTGTTCATGAATCCCGCCGCAGCCGGCAGGGTCCTCTGGGTGAACACGTGCGCCACCTGATCGTACGTGCTCATCCAGCGGACGAACGTTCTCGGATGGGAGACGTTGTTCGGATCGAGGTACGTGTCCTCGGTGATCTTCGGAATGCCATAGCGTTGAAACTGGAACGTGTACGTCACGTCCTGCGAATGGATGTCATCCAGCTCGATCTCGAACCCGTGGCACGTCGAGCCCGTGTCGTTCACCGCATCGAAGTTGCTGAGTGCGCCGAAGAACGTTCCCGCCCGTGCCTGAGCAGCGAACGAAATCAGCATCACCGCAGCACCGACCAGAATCTTTTTCATGATGTCCCCCCGAAGTCGTCGCGAGCATTCCGAAGCGCGTGCGACCGAATCTCGCGTGGCGCCGTCGATCGTCTGAATCGCGAAAGGCGTCGCGACGACCGCCGGCGGGCGGTAGCCCTCAAACACTGACGACAATCGATGGAAGCACTTTCGGCGCCAGGGAGAGCTCGCGTCACCAGCGCACGAGGCAAACGGCGGCGAGCTCGATGCGGCGAGGTTTCGCGACGCCGAACCAGGGACGACTGGGACCGAATCGATGGGACAGGTCGAGAGGGAAGCCGCCGGGCGCGTGTTCGTGCGTGAAATCACCAAAGGAGAGCCCGGTGTCGGGCGATCGCCCGGGCGCTGCTTCGCGACCGTGGGAACGGACCGTCGCAGGTGTGGGAACTCCTCGTCGGCGAATGACGTCGGAACGAGCGCGTGGACGGAGCGCACCGGCTGCCTGGTGTCGCGCGAGACCAGACATCCGGACGCCCCCGAACCTCGCCTGCGCGACCGGCGACGTCGGCGCGCCGGCGTGCCATGGTACGGCTTCGCCCTCTCGACATGCCGACGAAGAACGCCCGGAACGCCCGAGATTCCCGCACCGCGCGCCGGCGAACGCCGCCGCTGGCGGGCCTTCGCGTCGTCGATCTCACGGACCTCCGCGGCGCGCTCGCAGGCCGGATGCTCGCCGACCTCGGGGCCGAGGTCGTCGTCGTGGAGCCGCCCGGCGGGCACGCCGGCCGCTTCGAGCCTCCGTTCGCGGGCGGCGTGGAGGCGCCCGATCGCTCGCTGCCGTTCCTCTATCGCAACGCCGGCAAGCGCTCGCTCGCGATCGATCTCGCGCGACGCGCAGGCCGAAAGCGCCTGGACGCGCTCCTCGCCGCCGCCGACGTGCTCGTCGAGAACCTCGCGCCGGCGGACCGCGATCGCCTCGCGCTCGGACCGGCCGACGTGCGCACGCGCCACCGTCGGCTGGTACACGTCGCGATCGCGGACTACGGGCTCTCCGGGCCGCGCGCGAGCTGGCGCCTCGAGCCGCTGCCAGCGTTCGCGGCGTCGGGAGCGCTCTACGGGTCGGGCTTTCCGGACCGCCCGCCGTGCTGGATCCCGGGCCACCTCGCGCACGATTGCGCGTCGGGCATCGGCGTGGCGGGAGCGCTCGTCGCGCTCGCCGAGCGCGATCGCACGGGCGACGGCGACCTCGTGGAGGTCTCGGTGCAGGAGGCGGCGATCGCGTCGCTCGCCCCTTGGGCGCTGCCGGTCGGCGACTACGCGCGCGCCTATCCGTTCTTGACGAGCTCGCCGCCGCGCGACGCCGATGGACCGTATCTCGTGCTCCCGACGCGCGACGGCTTCGTGCGCGCGCTGCCGGGGACGCCCCGCCAGCTCGCCGCGTTCCTCAGGCTGCTATGGCGGCCGCCCGCGGCCGGTGCCGCGGCGCCCGCGCGATCGGCACGCGCCGGGTCCGCCGCCACCTCGCCGCTCGCGCGCCTGATGGGCGGTGCGACGGCGCCGGACTCGCTGCTCGCTCCGCTTGGGCGCCTCGCGACCGAGGTGCCGCTGCTCCTCGCGCGGTCGCTTCCCGACGGTGCTCTGTCCGGCATCGCCGAGCGATTCGCCGGTGCGCAGCGCCGGACGGTCGGCCTCGCGAGCGCCGCGATCGTGACCGCCTCGCGGCTCGCGCCGATGCCGGGACTGACACTCGTCGCCACGCGCGCGGCGCTCGCGATCGCGCGGCGCGCGGCGGCCGCGGCGCTCGCCGTCCGCGAGCGGCGCGAGGTGCTCGACACCGCGCTGCGACTTCGGGTTCCTGTCGTGCTCCTCCAGACGCCGGACGAGTTCGCGACGTCGGAGCAGGCGCGCGTCCGGCGATCGTTCGTCACCACGCGCCTTCCGCAAGTCGGGCGCGCACCGTTCGCGCGCTCGCCGTTCCGCTTCTCGCGCACGCCGGCGTCGTCGCCCGATCCCGCGCCGCCGCCGCCGGATCGCGCGGGCGGCGGAACGCGGGCGTTTCGAGCTTGGTCGGCCCGGGTGGCCGACGGCACGACCGCGGCCGCGACGCGAGCGAAGCGTTCCGCGAGGGCCGCAGGCACCGGTCGGCCGCTCGTGGGCCTGCGCGTCGTCGAGCTCGGTTTCGGAGCCGCCGTCCCCGAGATCGGCTGGCTCCTCGCCGAGCTCGGCGCGGAGGTGATCAAGATCGAATCCGAGGCGAACCTCGACTTCCTCCGCCGCGCGACGCCGGAGCCGGACGAGCCGAACCGGTCGTGGATGTTCAACGACGCCAACCGCGGCAAGCGGAGCGTGGCGATCGACCTGCGCACGCCGCGCGGCCGTGAGCTCGGGCGCGCGCTCTGCGCGCGCGCCGACGTCGTGCTCGAGAACGCGCGCGGCGGCGCGGCGGAGGCGCTCGGCCTCGGGTACGAGGACGTGCGGCGTCTCCGGCGCGACGTGGTGTACCTGTCGTCGCAGGGCTACGGCCGGGGCGGCCCGCTCGGCGAGGCGCCTTCGTTCGGCCCGCTGGTCTCTGCGTTCGCGGGCATCACCTGGCTTCAGAACCACCCGGACGCGCCCTACCCCGCGGGATCGTCGCTGAACCATCCCGATCACGCGGCGAGCAAGCTCGGGCTGGTCGCGGTCCTCGCCGCCCTCGATCATCGGCGGCGGACGGGCGAAGGCCAGCACGTCGAGCTCGCGCAGACCGACGTCGCCGCGTTCCTCGCCGGGCCGGTCTACCTCGAGACGCCGTGCACCGGCCGCGCGCCGCGGCAACGCGGCAACGCATCGGACGCCGCTTGCCCGCACGGCGTCTACCCGTCCGAGGGCGACGATCGCTGGTGCGCGATCGCGGTCGCGTCGAACGACGACTGGCAGCGCTTCCGGCGCTGCCTCGGCTGGCGCGACGAGCCGCGCCTCGCGACCCTCGCCGGTCGGCTCGCGGCGCGCGACGAGGTCGACGGGCGCGTGGCGCGCTGGACCCGCGAGCGGACGCCGGAAGAGGCGTCGCGCGCCCTGCAGCGCGCCGGCGTGTCGGCCGCGCCGGTCGCGAGCGCCGACGACCTCCGCTCCGATCGCCACCTCGCGGCGCGCGGCGCGCTGGTGACTCTGGCCGACCCCGGCGTCTCGGCCGTCCGTCACTGCGCCAACCCGATCCGGTTCCGCGGGCAGCCCGGCCCCCCAGCCGGGCCCGCGCCCGAGCTCGGCGCGGACACGGTCGACGTCCTGACGGGAATCCTCGGCCTCACCCCCGAGGCGGCGCGTCGCCTGGTCGCCGACGGCGTGTGCCGCTGAAAGGTCGCCGGCCACAGACGCGACCGCCTCGACCGGCGCGCGGCAACCGCGCTAAGCTCGCGGACCGTGGAGAGCGCACGCGTCGTCCAGGGCCGCGCCGCGACCAACCACCTGACCTTCGGCGCCCAGGCTCTGCGCTACTTCGACCGCCCGCACGCCGGCGTCCGGCGCGAGCCGCTCGACGTCGCGGCCGCGTGGCGAGGCGCGGAGCTCGCCGCGCGCGAGGACTGGATCGTATCCTTGACGGCGGCGCAGACCGCGGAGCTCGAGCGCGCGCTGGCCGCGGTCCGCTCGCGCGGGCTCGCGCTCCACGAGATGCGCCGCGAGGACTTCCTGCTGCCGACGCTCGAGCGCGCCATCGCCGGCTGGGCGGGCGAGCTCGCGAGCGGCCGCGGCTTCCTCCTCGTGCGGGGCCTGCCGGTCGAGCGCTGGGGCGACGACGACGCGGCGACGGTCTACTGGGGCCTCGGCCTCCACCTGGGCGTTCCCGGCGCGCAGAACCCGGCCGGCGACCTCCTCGGCCACGTGACCGACCTCGGCGAGGAGGCCGCGAACCCGTTCGTGCGCCGCTACCGCACGCGCGGCGACATCGCTTTCCACTGCGATCTCGCCGACGCCGTCGGCCTCCTCTGCCTCAGGACGCCGCGCTCCGGCGGCGCGAGCCGGATCGCGAGCTCGGTCACCGTGTACAACGAGCTGCTGCGCCGCCGGCCCGATCTCGTCCATCGCCTCTACGAGCCGTTCCTCCTCGACGCGCGCGACGAGGAGCGGAAGGGCGGCGTCCCGTACGTGCCGGTCCCGCCCTGCCGCTACGCCGACGGCCGGCTGCGCACGTTCTACCACAGCGACTACTTCCGCTCGGTCGTCCGCCATCCCGACGTGAGCCCTTTCACCGACGACGAGCGCGCGCTGCTCGACCTCTACGAGGAGATCGCCGGATCTCCCGAGGTCCGCCTCGACATGCAGTTCGCGCCCGGCGACGTGCAGCTCCTGTCGAACCACGTCGTGGTACATGCGCGCACGGCGTACGACGACTTCGCGAAGCCCGACCGGAAGCGCCACCTCCTCCGCCTCTGGTTGTCGCTGGAAGACCCGCGCTAGCCGACACGCGAGCGGCGCCGCGCTTCAGCCGGCGCCGAGACGATACGCGACCAGGCGCGGCGGGTCGGCGAGGCCGACGGGCCAGAAGATCGTGTCGCCGGCGATCGCGGGCCAGCCGTTCATGCCGCCGGCGGCGGCGATTCGCCCGACCTCGCGGCCGGTCGCGCGATCGAGCGCGGTGATCGAGCCCTGGAAGGTCGCGGTCAGGACGAGATCGTTCACGACGGTCGCACCGCCGAACGGGTCGCCGTCGACCTCGACGTCCCAGAGGATCGCACCGGTCGCCGCGTCGATCGCCACGACCTCTCCCGGCATCGTTCCGAATTGGGAGCCGATGTACGCGGGCTGGTTCGGCGAGAGCGTCGTCGGCGCGTTGATCGTCGCGACGTAGACGACGCCGTTCGCCGCCGCCGGCGGCGTGATCACCCCGCCGAACGTCCCGGGAAGGACGGCCGTCGGACCGGTGAGGGCCGTCAGCTCGTCGTTCCGGTGCACGCCGACCGGCGTCTCCCACAGGAGTTCGCCGGTGTCGCGGTCGTGGCCGATGACGCGGCCCAGCTTTCCGGTCGCGACCGCGACCGTGCGCGTCGTGCCGCCGGCGTTCACGTCGACGAGGAGCGCGTGCACGAGGTCGTGGTCGAAGATGTCGTGCTGGATCGCCTGGCGGTACCAGTCGAGCGCGCCGCTCCGGACGTCGAGCGCAACCAGCGATTCGGTGTAGAGGTTCGGCCCCGGCCGGCTCGTTCCGTTCGGGAATTCCGGCGTCCCGGGGAACGGGGCGGGATTCGCGATGCCCCAGAGGATGCGGCCGCGCTCGCGGTCGATCGCGGGCGGGAACCACGAGCCGCCGCCGGAGTTGACCTCGGGATGCCCCCAGAGGTCGGCCGGGACGGTGTCGAACGACCACACGGTCGCCCCGGTCGCGTCGTCGAGCGCGTGCAGGACGCCGCGATCGCCGGGCTGGTAGATGCCGTTCAGGCTCACGGGAACCGTGCTGGCGAAGACCAGGTTCGCGTAGACGGTCGGCTGGATGTCGATGCCCTCGGTCGGCGTGCGCGGCAGCGTCCGGGTCCAGATCTCCTCGCCGGTCGCGAGGTCGAGCGCCGCGAGGTCGCGCGTCCCTTTGTTCGCGTACAGCTTGCCCCAGCCGACCGCGACGCCGTTCGGGCCGACCGTGAAGAGGTTGTAGATCTTCCGCCAGCGCTCGGCGCCGGTCGCGCGGTCGAGCGCGAGGACGTCGCTCTGGAGGTCCTGGATGTACACGGTATCGCCGAGGACGAGCGGGGTGGTCGAGGCTGCGCCGTAGGCGCCGCGCGCCGGCAGCACCGCCTCCCAGGCGACCGCCAAGCGGCCGAAGCTCGACGCGCGGATCGGCGAGTCGAAGGTCGCGCGCGAGTTCCGGTAGTCGCGTCCCGGAAGCGGCCAGTCGCTCGCCGCGGCGCGCACCTCGGGCGGAACCGCATCGTCGACCGGCGGCGCCAGCGTGCGATCGGCACACGCGGCCGCAGCGAGCGCGCAGAAGGCGAATGCGAAAGCGCGCGCGCTTCGACGAACGCACGCCCGGCGGCGCGCGCGGCGAGGCCGGACGATGGAGGCGGTCATCGATCAACCGCCATAGAACGTCTTCTCGCCGAGATCCTTCAGCGTCAGCGTCGCATCGTCGGGCCGCCCGTCGATCGCGCGCGCGACCTCGGCGTTCACGACCTCGCCCACGACGATCGCGTGGTCGCCGCCGGCGAGGAGGTCGACCACCTGGCACTCGATCGCGGCGACCGCGTCGACCAGGATCGGTGCGCCGGTCTGGCCGCGCCGGACGGGCTGTCCGCCGATCGTGTCGCCGTCGCGCGTCGCCGGCTTGAAGAAGTTGAACGCGAGCGCCTGCTGGCCCTTGCCGAGGACGTTGAGCGCGAAGAAGCGCGTCTCCGAGACGATCTTGTAGGCCGAGGAGTCCTTCTTCACGCCGATGACGACGAGCGGCGGCTCGAAGGACGCCTGCGTCACCCAGTTCACCGTCGACGCGGTCACACCGTCGTCGCCGCTCTCGGAGGTGAGGACGTAGAGCCCGTAGGGGATCATTCGCAGCGCGGTCTTCTTGGCGGCGGCATCCATCGTGTGTTCCCTCCTGCCGACGACGACGGCCGCACGCTGGCACCGCTCATCGCGAGCCCCTTCTCGATAGCGTCCGCCCGCCGCCGGCGAAAGGACGTCGCGGCCGCACGTGCAGCGCCGTCCGTGCGCGAGCTTGCCCCGCTGGCGCCATGCCGGATAGGCCGGTGGCACGCGCACGGCGGCGCGAGCGCGCGGAGCGCCGGCGACCTCGACTTCCGCCGGGACGGCGCGCGAACGTGATGGCGGGGGACGAGGCGACGTCGAGCTTGCTGGAGCGGGTCCTGGAGCCGTTTCACGAGTTCGAGGACGCGGGGACGCTCGGGGGGATCGTCCTGCTCGCGTGCACCGCGGTCGCGCTCGCGTGGGCCAACTCGCCGTGGAGCGACTCGTACTTCAGGCTCTGGGAGGCGAAGCTCGCAATCGGCACGGCGGCGCACCCGCTCGAGCTCTCGCTCCACGCCTGGATCAACGACGCGCTGATGGCGGTCTTCTTTCTGCTCGTCGGGCTCGAGATCAAGCGCGAGTGCCTGGTCGGAGAGCTCGCCACGGTGCGCCAGGCGACCCTGCCGTTCGCGGCCGCGCTCGGCGGCATGATCGTGCCCGCGCTGTTCTACGCTGCGGTGAACGGCGGGACCCCCGCGGTACACGGCTGGGGCGTCCCGATGGCGACGGACATCGCGTTCGCGCTCGGCATCCTGGGCCTCGCGGGTCGCGGCCTTCCGGTCGGCCTGCGCGTGTTCCTCGCGGCGCTCGCGATCGCCGACGACATCGGCGCCGTCCTCGTGATCGCGATCTTCTACACGCCGGCGCTCCACGTCGGTGCGCTCGGCGCGGCGGTCGCGCTGTTTCTCGCGCTCCTCGCGATGGCGCGTCTCCGCGTGCACCGCCTCTGGCCGTACCTCGTGCTCGGCGTCTGCCTCTGGATCGCGATGCACGAGTCCGGCGTGCACGCGACGATCGCCGGGGTGCTGCTCGCCTTCGCCATCCCGAGCGACGCCCGGGCCAATGCCGACGAGTTCTCGCGCTGCGCGCGCTCGCTGCTCGAGGAATTCGATCGCGGCGAGACCGGCGACCTGCTCGTCCTCACGAGCAAGGCGCAGATCGACACGCTCCACCGCCTCGACGTACTTTCGACGCGCGCGACGCCGGCGCTGCTGCGGCTCGAGCACGCCCTCCACCGCATGGTCGCCTTCGCGATCGTGCCGCTCTTCGCGCTCGCCAACGCCGGCGTCCGGCTCACGACCTTCGGCGACGCGCTCGCGAGCCCGGTCTCGCACGGCATCGTCCTGGGGCTCGTCGCCGGGAAGCCGATCGGCATCCTCGTGTTCACGTGGATCGTCGTGCGAGCCGGCCTCGCGACGCTCCCCGACCGCGTCACGTGGCGCGGCGTCGCCGCGGTCGGGTGCCTCGCCGGGGTCGGGTTCACGATGGCGCTCTTCGTCGCCATGCTCGCATTCGGGCCGTCGGAGACGCTCGAGACGGCGACGGCCGGCATCCTGATCGCGTCGACGATTGCCGGCGTGCTCGGGTACGCGCTGCTCCGTGCGACCAGCCGCGCGCGCTCGACAAGCGCGCCGAACTAGAGGACACCTTCGGCCCATGGCCGAGACCAGGCTGCCGCCGTACACGCCGGCGCAGGAGCGCTTCGGGAGCGCCGTCGTGAAGGTCATGACGGCGCTCAACGTGTGGATCTACCGCCTCTCCGAAGGACGCATCTGGGGGAAGTTCCTGCGCGGCGCGCCGGTCTGCCTGCTCACCACGATCGGGCGGCGCTCGGGCGAGCCACGGACGGTCGCGCTTCTGTACCTCCTGGACGGGGACGACGTCGTCGTGGTCGCTTCGAAGGGCGGGATGTCGAAGAACCCTCTCTGGTACCGGAACCTCGAGGCGAACCCGGACGTCGAGCTCCAGATCGGCAGCGTCAAGCGCGCGATGCGCGCGGAGCGCGTGTCGGACGAGGAGAAGGCCGCGCTCTGGCCGCGCCTCACCGCGATGTACCGGGACTTCGACGACTACCAGGGCCGCACCGCCCGGAACATCCCGGTGGTGCGCCTGAAGCCGCGCTGAGGACCATGATTCAGCATGCGAGCGAAGCGAGCCCGCGGGGAGTGGGGCCCCGGCGGGCTTTGCCCGACGGGGCGAGGGGAGCGATCCCCTCGTGCGATGACTTGGGGCCCCGGCGGGCTTTGCCCGACGGGGCGAGGGCAGCGATCCCCTCGTGCGATGACTTGGGGCCCCGGCGGGCTTTGCCCGACGGGGCGAGGGCAGCGATCCCCTCGTCGAGACGATGCCATATCGCGTGATCCAGTGGGCGACCGGCAACGTCGGCCGGGCCGCGATCGAGGGCATCCTCGACCATCCCGAGCTCGAGCTCGTCGGGTGCTGGGTGCACAGCGCGGCGAAGTCCGGGCGCGACGTCGGCGAGATCTGCGGGCTCGCCCCGATCGGCGTCCGGGCGACGAACGACGCCGCCGCGCTGCTCGCGAGCGATGCCGACTGCGTGCTCTACAGCCCGCTCCTCGCGGACACGCAGGAGGTCGTCCGCATCCTCGAGTCGCGGAAGAACGTGGTCACGCCGCTCGGCTGGTTCTATCCGTTCCGGAGCGCGGGCGTCGCCGACGTCGAGGCGGCGTGCCGGCGCGGCGGCGTGACCCTGCACGGCACCGGCATCCACCCGGGCGGGATCACCGAGCGCTTCCCGCTCATGCTGTCGGCGCTCTCGCACCGCATCGAGCACGTCCGGGCTGAGGAGTTCTCCGACATCCGGACCTACGCGGCCGAGTTCGTGGTGCGCGAGATCATGCTCTTCGGAAAGCCGCCCGACGTGGCCGCGAAGAGCCCGATGCTCGATCTCCTCGGCGCCGGCTTCGGGCAGTCCATCGACATGGTGGCGGCGGCGCTCGGCTTCGATCTCGACCCCGAGCGCGTCGCGCGCCACGAGACCGCGGTCGCGACGGCGCGCATCGACACCCCGATCGGGACGATCGAGAGCGGGACGGTCGCGGCGCAGCGCTTCACGTGGCAGGGCACGGTGCGCGGCACGCCGGTCGTCACCGCGCGGGTCAACTGGCTCATGGGCCAGCAGCACCTCGACCCGCCGTGGACGTTCGGACCGGCCGGCGAGCGCTTCGAGGTCGAGATCACCGGCGACCCGCCGGTCAAGGTCGCGTTCCACGGCCTCCACCCGCCCGACATCGAGACCGGCATCCGCCGGAACTCCGGCATCGTCGCGACCGCGATGCACTGCGTGAACGCGATCCCGTACGTGTGCCGCGCGGAGGCGGGGATCAAGACGTACCTCGATCTCCCGTTGGTCTCCGGCCGAGCTGCGCCGGAACTTCGCAAGGGCGCTTAGGCGTCTCCCTTGAGCGCGCGAAGCGCGGCCGAGCGAAGCGAGCCCCGCAGGGAGTGGGGCCCCGTTCGGCTTTGCCGAACGGGGCGAGGGAAGCGTTTCCCTCGTTGAGATCACTCCTCGTTCGGCTAACTGCAGCGCACGATCATGCTGGAGTTGTACGTGTCGCGCGGCGCCGCGTCGTTGTCGATCTGGTAGCCGGCGGGGCAGACCTCGTTCGCCTTCACGTAGCAATCGTCGAGCGTACGAAAGAGGCCCTTGCACTCGACGTACTGGTACGACTTCCCGTCGTTGCCGTGAATCTGGGTCGCCGTGACCGCGCAGGCCTGCAGGCCGCAGGCGACGAGCAGCATCGCGAGGCGCTTCACGGCGCGCACTGTAGCCGCGTCAAGGCCGTGCGGCAATCGCTCGCGCGCTCCGGCGTCGCGCATGGGGTCGTTTGACAAGCCGGCGCCGCCCGAACGAGACCATCGGCATGCTGTCAGCGATGGACGACTATCCTCTCCACCAGCTCGCCGAGCCGATCCGGTACGTGGGCACGAGCGACCGGAACTTCTACGACCGCTACTACTTCAACCTGCACGCCTCGAGCGACGACCTCTTCATGGTGATGGGGATGGGCCAGTACCCGAACCTCGCCGTGCAGGACGCGTTCGCCGTCGTCCGCCGCGGCAATCGCCACCTCGTCGTGCGCGCCTCGCGCGAGCTCGGCGATCGGCGCGACACCTCGGTCGGGCCGTTCCGGGTGGAGGTGGTCGAGCCGCTCCGGAAGCTGCGCTTCCTCCTCGAGCCGACCGAGCACGGCATCGCCTGCGACCTCACGTGGGCGGGCGCGATCCCCGCGTTCCTCGAGCCCCGGCAGTACCTCCGCCGGCACGGCCGCGTCCTCTTCGACACGATGCGCTTCGCGCAGACGGGCTGCTGGTCGGGTACGCTCGAGGTCGCGGGCGAGCGCTTCGTCGTGACACCCGATCGCTGGAAGGGCACGCGCGACCGCTCGTGGGGCGTTCGCCCGGTCGGCGAGGCCGAGCACCCCGGGATCCGTCAAGCCGAAGGTCAGATGGTCGGCATGTGGAACTACGCGCCGATGCAGTTCGACCACTTCTCGATCCTCTACATCGTGCACGAGGGGCCCGACGGGAAGCGGCCGATGGAGGAGGCGATCCGCATCTGGCCCGACCCGGCGCGCGAGCCCGAGTGGCTCGGCCGCCCGGAGTTCGAGCACACCCTCGTCCCGGGAACGCGCATGATCGAGCAGCCCTCGCGGCTCTCGTTTCCCGAGGCGCCGGGCGGCGCGATCGAGGTGAAGGTCGTTCCCCTCACCCACTGCTTCATCGCGGTCGGCACCGGCTACGGCATGGACGCCGACTGGCGCCACGGGATGTACCAGGGACCGCTCGTCGTACAGGGGAAGGAGTGGTCGATGGAGGAGCTCGCGAGCTGGGGGTGGTTCGGCGTCGTCGATCACGCCGCGCGCTTCGAGCTGGCGGGGCCGCGCGGCGAGAGGCACGTCGGCTACGGGCTCCACGAGCACGGCTTCTTCGGGTCGTTCCCGAAGTACGGGCTGTAGCGGCCGCGTCACGCTCGCGACGCGCAGCGCGCCGCGAGCGCGTCAGCGGTGTGGCGGAGGCAGCTCGCGCTCGAGCGCGGCACGCGGCCAGCGGCCGAGATCCGCAGCCGCCTCGTACGTCGACTGGAGGAACGCGAGCAGCGTGTCGTCCGGCGACGACGCCGCTCGAACCGCGTCGTACGGCAGGACGAACTCCCCGAGCTCCTTCGACCAGAGCGCGGCCGCGGGCTCGACGCGCGCATCGGCGAAGCCGGGCGGCGCCGGATACGCGTACGAGTAGAAGGCCGGGTGCTCGATCGCGCCGCCGCCGGGCCAGAAGCCGGCGCTGCTCACCTCGTGCGAGTACGCTTCGCGCGCCACCCAGTCCGGGAAGTTCGGCACGCCGCCGGGGTGCGACGGCGCCTCGCGCCCGGAGAAGCGCGTGACCGCGAGGTCGAAGCTCCCCCAGAAGAAGTGCACGGGGCTGCACTTCCCGATGAAGCGCGCCCGGAACTCCTTCAGCACCCGGTCGATCTCGAGGAGAGCGCGCCAGAGGCGGGTCGCGTGCTCGGGTTGGTAGCGGCGGGGCGCGAGGTCGCGCTCGAACGGCACGGCGTCCGCGATCTCGTTCGGGGTCGTGTGGATGCGGACCGGCATGTCGAGCTCGGAGAGCGCGTCCATGACCGCGCGGTAGAAGTCGGACACCGGCTGCGCGACGAGCGGCAAGGCGCGCTCGGCGCCCTCGCCCGTCCGCAGCGCGAGGCGTTGCCCGACGAAGTCGAACTCCATCTCGAGCGTGCGCCCGTCGAACGGGATCGTCGACGTCGTCAAGCCGCGCGCCGTCAAGTAGAGCGGTACGTGCCAGGAGTGGTTCACCCACGGCGTCTGGACGAGGCGCACCTTCCCGACCACTTGCGTCCAAAGGTGGAGCGTCGTCCAGGTCTCGTGCCCTTCCGCGTAGACGAGGTCGGGCCAGTCCGCCGGCGTCGAGCGATTTCGCGTCGCCATGTCGACGATCCTACCACGACCGCTTCGCCGTCGGTCGCGATCGGGCGTCGTCGATGCGGTTCCGCCAGCGCCTGCGAGGCGCTAGCGTGGCGACGCGCGACACGCGGCCGGGACACCGCGACCGACCCGTTTCGGCGCAGCCCCAGAGGGAGAAAGGAAGATCGCGATGGGCACGATCACGACCAAGGACGGCACGCAGATCTACTTCAAGGACTGGGGAAGCGGGCAGCCGGTCGTCTTCAGCCACGGCTGGCCGCTCGGCGCCGACGCGTGGGACGACCAGATGCTGTTCCTGGCCGAGCGCGGATACCGCTCCATCGCGCACGACCGCCGCGGCCACGGCCGCTCGAGCCAGCCCTGGAACGGCAACGACATGGACACCTACGCCGACGACCTCGCGGCGCTGGTCGAGGCGCTCGATCTGAAGGATGCGGTCCACGTCGGCCATTCGACGGGCGGCGGCGAGGTCGCGCGCTACATCGGCCGGCACGGAACGAAGCGCGTCGCCAAGGCGGTGCTGATCGGCGCCGTGCCGCCGATCATGCTCAAGACGGCCGCGAATCCGGGCGGCCTGCCGATGGAGGCGTTCGACGAGATCCGCCGCGGCGTCCTCGCCGACCGCTCGCAGTTCTTCAACGATCTCGCGCTGCCGTTCTACGGCGCGAACCGGCCGGGCTCGAACGTGTCGCACGGCCTCCGCGACTCGTTCTGGCTGCAGGGCATGCAGGCGGGCTTCAAGGCCGTCTACGACTGCATCAAGGCGTTCTCGGAGACCGACTTCACCGAGGACCTCGCGCGCTTCGACGTGCCGACGCTCGTCCTCCACGGCGACGACGACCAGATCGTGCCGATCGGCGCGTCGGCCGAGCGCTCGTCGAAGATGATCCGCGGCGCGACCCTCAAGGTCCTGCCAGGAGCGCCGCACGGCCTCTGCTCGACGCACAAGGACCAGGTGAACGCGGACCTCCTCGCCTTCGTCCGCGCTTGACGGATCCGACGTCGCGGCTACGCGAGAAGGTCGGTGCGCGCAGCCTCCGAGATCGCGACGATCGCCGGGTGCTTCAGGCGCCGCTCGATCGAAACCGCGTAGAACCGTTCTCGGACCTCGGGCACACGTCCGGCGATGCGCGCGTCGTACTGCAGCGCGATCTCGCGCTCGATGGCGGTCGGCCCGGGGAAGTAGCCTGCGCCGGCCTGCCCGAAGGCCTTCAGCAGTGCGCTGTCCTCGAATTCCGCGACCACGCGCGGCCGCAGGTCCCTCGCGCGGAGCCACTGGTCGAGGCCGCGGCGTAGCGTCGTTCGTTCCGCCGGCAGGAGCACGGGCGCGTCGTCGAGGCAGCGCGGGAACCGGCGGCGCGGGCGCTCGGACAGGCGGCGCGGCGCGAAGAACGTGATGCCGCACTCGCCGAGAAGGTGGTTGAAGCCGCGCACCGCGACGCTCGGCGCGATCGGCGAGTCGGTGAGGACGACGTCCACGCGGTGGAGCGCGAGCTGCGCGAAGAGGTCGTCGGGCTTGCCCTCGGTGCAGACGAGGTGGATCGACGGCAAGAGGCGCAGCGCCGGCTCGAGGAGCCGGTACACGATGCGCTTCGGCATCTGGTCGGCGATGCCGACGACGAGCCGCGCCGGCCGCCCGCCCGACGTGCCCTTCACCGTATCGACGAGCTCCCTCCCGAGCGCGAAGATCTCGGCGGCGTAGTCGAAGGCGCGGCGGCCGGCGTCCGTCAGCACGAGGCGGCGCCCTTCTCGCCGCAGGAGGCGCTCGCCGAGCACCGCCTCGAGCTGATGGATCTGCGCGCTCACGGTGGACTGCGCGAGGCGAAGCTCGCCGGCCGCCGCGGTGACGCTGCCGAGGCGCGCGACCGTCCAGAAGTACAGCAGGTGGTGATAGTTCAGCCATTCCATGGCGATCATCGTACTTCGGTTTAATCGAACTTTCATCCTCGATTTATCTATTTGTTCTCATCGTCATCCGGTCGTATCCCTGGCGGCGGAGGACGTCGCCATGAATCTTTCGATCCGATCGCGGGGGATGGCTCTCACGCCCGCGCTCCTCGACCACGTCGAGCGCCGGCTTCGCTTCGCCCTGAGCCGCTTCGGGAGCCGGCTCGGCGACGTCGCGGTGCGCGTCGCGAACGACGACGGGGCGCGCGGCGACGCGGCCCGGCGCTGCACGATCCTGCTCCGCGTCCACGGCGCCCGGCCGGTGCTGGTGGAGACGGTCGATCCGGATCTCTACGCGGCGATCGATCGCGCCGCGGCCCGTGCCGGCCGCACCGCCGCGCGCTCCATCGCGCGCAGCGACGAGCTGCGAGCGTGATGCGCCTCCTGCCGGGCCGTTCGCTGGAGCGGCCCCTGGTCGCGGAAGCGGCGAAGCGGGAGCGGAACGAGACGAAGGAGACCCTGAGATGAGCATTCCACGGCGCTGGAACAACCAGCTGAAGACGATCTTTCTGCTGGGCGCGCTCTCGACGCTGGTCGTCGGCATCGGCGGCGCACTCGCCCCGGGCCAGCTCGCGCTGTTCGTCGGGCTCGCGCTGGCCATGAACGTCGGAGCGTACTTCTTCTCCGACCGGATCGTGCTGCGCGTGCACGGCGCGCGCGAGGTGAGCGCAGCGGAGGCGCCGCGCCTCCACGCGCTGGTCGACGACCTCGTCGGCCGCGCCGGGATGCCGAAACCGCGCGTCGCGATCATCCAATCCGGGCAGCCGAACGCGTTCGCGACGGGGCGGAGCCCGCGGCACGGCGTCGTCGCGGTGACGACGGGCATCCTCGACCTCCTCTCGCCGCGCGAGCTCCGCGGCGTGCTCGCCCACGAGCTCGCCCACATCGCGAACCGCGACACGCTGGTCGCGACCATCGCGGCCGCGGCCGCGAGCGCCGTGACGTACGTGGCGCACGCCATGGGCTTCGGCGCGATCGCGCCCGGCGGCGACGAGGAGGAGAACGGCGCGAGCCCGCTCGCCCTCGTCGCGGCCGCCGTGGTGGCACCGCTCGCCGCGACGCTCGTCCAGCTCTCGATCTCGCGCGCCCGTGAGCTTGCGGCCGACCACGACGGGGCGCGCATCGCCGGCGATCCGCTCGCGCTCGCGAGCGCGCTCGCGAAGCTCGATGCGGCCGCGCACGCGATGCCCGCCGAAGCCGAGCCCGCGACCGCGAGCCTCTTCATCGTGAACCCGCTCGCCGGCGGCACCGGCATCGCGCGCTGGTTCTCGACCCATCCCGCAACCGAGGAGCGCATCCGGCGCCTCGAACGGCTCGCGGGCGGCGAGCGCCGGGTCGCATGAACGCCGACGGTCGCGCGCCCGCCGTGAGCGAACCCTCATCGGTGCGACCCCCCGGACGCGAAAGGCGAGAGCAAATGCCGACTGCGACAGGGGCCCGTGGAGCGGTGGCACGCGAGCTCGGGCGCCATCGCCGGGGAGCGAGCGAGCGCAGCACCCCGGGCGCGGACCCGCGGCCGGCGCCGCACCTCCGTCCGGAGGCCGATGAGCCGCCGACCGCGGGCGCGACGACGGCGGCGGCGGCCGGCCCGGACGTCACGGAGCGCCGCGAGCCGATCGCGGCCGCGGGCGAGAGCACGCCCTGGCACGCTCAGGACGCGGACGCGGTCCTCCACCGCCTCGGAAGTCGCGCCAGCGGGCTGCGCGCCGGCGAGGTGGCCGATCGCCTGCGCCGCTTCGGCCCGAACGTCGTCCCGCGCGCGCCCGCGCACGGGGCGCTCCGGGTCTTGTGGCGTCAGGTCGACAGCCCGCTCGTCTGGGTGCTCGTCGGGGCGGCCCTCGTGTCGCTCGCGCTCGGCGAGGCGACCGACAGCCTGGTCGTCCTGGCGGTGGTCGCGCTCAACACTGCCATCGGCTTCGTCCAGGAGCACCGCGCGGGGCGCGCGATCGCGGCCCTTTCGGAGATGGTCCCCGAGCGCGTCGTCACGCGCCGCGACGGCCGCCTCGAGACCGTCGACACCGCCGACCTCGTGCCGGGAGACGTCGTCGCCGTCGCAGCCGGCGATCGAGTGCCGGCGGACCTCCGGATCCTCGAGGCGAAGAACCTCCGGATCGACGAGTCCGCGCTCACCGGCGAGTCGGTGCCGGTCGCGAAGCAGGCGGCGCCCGTCGCGTCCGCGGCGGCGCTCGGCGACCGGAGCTCGGTCGCCTTCGGCGGAACGCTGGTCACGAGCGGCACGGGCGTCGGGGCCGCGGTCGCGACCGGCGCCGCGAGCGAGCTCGGAAGGATCTCCGAGCTGCTGCAGACGACCGTCGACCTCGAGACCCCGCTCACGCGCGCGCTTCGCACGGTCGGAACGCGCATCACGGCCGGGATCGTGGTGCTAGCGGCCGCGATGATGGCGATTGCCACCGTACGCGCGACGTCGCACGGTGCGCCGCTCCTCGAAGCCGCGCGCGAGAGCCTCGTCTTCGCGATCGCGCTCGCGGTCGGCGCGATTCCGGAGGGCCTGCCTGCGATCGTCACGATCGCGCTCGCGATCGGCGTGCAGCGCATGGCGCGCCGGCGCGCGATCGTCCGCAAGCTGCCGGCGGTCGAGACCCTGGGCAGCACCACCGTGGTGTGCACGGACAAGACGGGAACGCTCACGCGCAACGAGATGACCGTCGTCCGGATGTGGCTCCCGGACGCCACCTACGAGCTCACGGGCGTCGGGTTCGCCCCGGCGGGCGAGCTCCGGTCGGGCAGCGCGCCGGTCGCGCCCGCGCCGGCGCAGGTGCGGGAGCTCCTCGCGCTCGCCGCGCTCTGCAGCGACGCGGCGATCGCGCGCGACGCCCGCGGCTGGCGCGCGTCGGGCGATCCCACCGAGATCGCGCTCGTCGTCGCAGCCGAGAAGATCGGCGTGGCGACCGACGATCTCCGGCGACGGCGGCCGCGCCTCGACGCGATCCCGTTCGACTCCGAACGCGCCTTCATGGCAACCCTGCACGAAGGAAGGTCGCCGGACGAGGCCGAGGTCGTGCTGAAGGGGGCGCCCGAGGCGGTGCTCGCGTGCTGTGCGGGGAGCCGCGACCAGTGCGAGCGCTTTCTGGCCGCGGCCGAGCGCCTCGCCGCCGAGGGCCTGCGCGTGCTCGCGGTCGCGGCCAAGCCGCATCCCGCGCGTGGGCTCGAGCTCGCCGACGTCGCGGGCGGCTTCCGCGCGCTCGGCCTCCTGGGATCGATCGACCCGCCGCGAACCGAGGCCGTCGACGCCGTGCGCGCGTGCCGCGCCGCCGGCATCGCCGTCAAGATGATTACCGGCGACCACGCCGCGACGGCGCGAGCGATCGCGAGCGATCTCGGGCTCGACGGCGAGCGCGGCGTGGTGACCGGCAGGGAGCTGATGGCGCTCGACGACCAGGAGCTGCGCGCGGTCGCCCGCTCGCACGACGTCTTCGCGCGCGTCGCGCCCGAGGACAAACTCCGCCTCGTGCGCGCGCTCCAGGCGGAGGGCCACGTGGTCGCGATGACGGGCGACGGCGTGAACGACGCGCCCGCGCTCCGGCAGGCGGACGTCGGCGTCGCGATGGGGATCGCCGGCACGGCCGCCGCCAAGGAGGCCGCAGACGTCGTCCTCTCCGACGACAACTTCGCGAGCATCCGCGCCGCCGTCGAGGAAGGGAGGCGGATCTACGACAACCTCGTCAAGTCGCTCGCGTTCGTGCTGCCGACGAACCTGGCCCTCGCGCTCGTCCTCGCCGTCGCGGTCGCCTTCTTCCCGTTCTCGCCGGGGGAGGGATCCCTGCTGCTTCCGATCGAGCCGATCCAGATCCTGTGGATCAATCTGGTCGCGACCGTCGCGCTCGCGCTTCCGCTCGCGTTCGAGCTGGCGGAGCCGGACGTCATGCGCCGCCCGCCGCGCGACGTCGACGAGCCCGTCGTCGGCCCTTTCATCGCGCTCCGCACGGCTCTGGTCGCCACGGTGATCGCGGGCGGCGCGATCGCGCTCTTCCTGTGGGAGCATCGCGCCGCGCTCGCGGCCGGGGTTCCGGCCGAGGTCGCGCTGCGCGAGGCGCAGACGATGGCGGTCACCACGGTCGTCCTGTCTCAGGCCTTCTACCTGCTGCAGTGCCGATCGCTCCGCGTCTCCGCGCTCGCGATGGGGCTCCTGGGCAACCGCGTGCTTCTCGTCGGGATCGCCGTGCTCCTCTGCCTACAGGCGCTCCTCGTGTACGCTCCGGCGATGCAGGCGGTCTTCGGGACGGCTGCGCTCGATCCCCGCGACCTCGCGGTCGCGACGGCTGCCGCCGCGCTCGTCCTGCCCGTGGTAGGCTGCGAGAAGCGCCTCCGGCGCCGGCGGATCTCGTGACCCGGCTCGCCGACCGGATCGAGCGCCTCGTGGTGACCGCGCTCCTCCTCATGATGAGCGTGGTCGTCGTGCTCGCCACCGTCGAGCTCGGCTGGATCATCGCGCGCGACGTCTTCTCGCCGCCCGTCGTCATCCTCGAGCTCCCCGAGCTGCTCGACATCTTCGGCTTCTTCCTCGTGATCCTGATCGGGCTCGAGCTGCTCGAGACGGTCAAGGCATACTTGACGGAGCACGTGGTCCACGTCGAGCTGGTGGTCGAGGTCGCGCTGATCGCGGTCGCGCGCAAGGTGATCGTGCTCGACGTGAAGGAATACTCGCCGCTCACCCTGCTCGGCGTCGCGGCGATCATCCTCGCGCTCGCGATCGCGTACCATCTGCAGCGACGGCGGTTTCGCAAGCGGTTGCCCGGCTGAGCGCGGCCGTCAGCGCGCCGCGCCCGTGCGGGCGCGCCGGGCGGCGCACGCGCTCACGAGCTCCTCCGGGATGCGCGGGTTCGACGCCCAGTGCGCGTGCACGTAGGACGCGACCACGCTTCCGAGCGCGAAGCCCTCGACGCAGCGGGCGTCGCCGCGCGGCTCGCGAACGAGGTAGGCCGGCTCGGCGACGGCCTCGCCGACCAGCTCGGAATGGCGGAACTGGTGCCCGCGGAAACGGAGGCCGGGCGGCCCGAGGATCGTCCGGCGTCGCGTCTCGACCTCGACGTAGCCGATCGCCTGCAGGCGGTCCCGCATGGCGACGTCGCACGGCAGCACGCCGACCATCTCGTGCTCGCGGCCGTCGAGCGTCCGGAGCCGGCGCGCGAGCAGCATGAGCCCGCCGCACTCCGCGTAGATCGGCCCGCCCGCCGCCGCATGCTCGGCGATCGCGCGCCGCAGCCGCTCGTTCGCAGCGAGCGCCTCGGCATGGGCCTCGGGGTAGCCGCCGCCGAGCAGCACGCCGTCGGTGTCCGGCAGAGCGCGGTCGCGGAGCGGCGAGAACGGGACGAGCTCCGCGCCCGCCGCTTCGAGCCGGCGGAGGTTGTCCGGGTAGTAGAAGTGGAGCGCCTCGTCCGATGCGACCGCGATGCGGGCGCGCGGCCGCGGCGCACCGGCAGCGCGCCCGGAGGCCGGCGCGCCGGAGGCGCCCGTCCGGGTCCCGCTGCCCACCGCGAGCGCAGGCGCCGACCGCGCGATCCGAAGCACGACGTCGAGGTCGATCCACTCGGACGCGCGCTCGCCCCACGCCGCGAGGAGCTCCTCCGGCACGCTGCGCTCGTCGGCGCGCACGAGCCCGAGGTGGCGCTCCGGGAAGGCGAGCGCCGGGTCGCCGGGCAGACCGCCGACGATCGGCGGACGCGCGAGCGCGCGCCGGAGGAGGTCCAGGTGCCCGCGACCGCCGATCCGGTTCGCGATCACGCCCGCGACGCGAAGCGCGGGATCGAACGCCGCGTAACCCGCGGCCAGGGCCGCGATGCTGCGCGCCATGCCGGACGCATCCGCCACCAGCAGCACCGGCGCGTCGAGCCACTTCGCGACCTCCGCGGTCGAGCCCTCGTCGGAGGCGGGCGACGCGCCGTCGAAGAGGCCCATCATCCCTTCGACGAGCGCGACGTCGTGGCCGCGCGCCGCGTCCGCGAACGTCGCGCGCACCGCGTCCCGCCCCATGAGCCAGCCGTCCAGGTTGTACGACGGGCCGGCGGCGGCGCGCGCGTGGTACGTCGGGTCGAGGTAGTCCGGCCCGCACTTGAAGAGGGCGACCCGGAGCCCGCGAGCGCGGAGCGCGCGGGCGAGCGCGACGATCACGGTCGTCTTCCCGACCCCGCTCGCTGCGCCGGCGACGACGACGCGTGCGGGCTCCGACGTGACGGTCATGCCGGCGCCACGGCCGGGATTTCAGACGCGAAGGACGTGGCCGGGGAGCGCGCCGGTGTGCCGCCCGTCCTCGAGGAGCACCTCGCCGTTCACGATCGTCTGCACGTAGCCTTCCGCGTCCACGACGAACCTCGGCGCTTCGCCCGGGAAGTCGCGCACGAGGCGCGTCGCGCCGGCGCGGAGACGCGAGAGGTCGATCAGGTTGAGATCGGCGGCCGCGCCCTCGCGGATGGCGCCGCGGTCGGCGAGGCCGTGCACGGTGGCCGGGACGAGGGTGAGCTTCCGGATCGCGTCCTCGAGCGTCGTCGCGTCCGGAACCCACTCCGCGAGGAGGCGCGTGGTGTAGTCCGCACCGACGAACGACAGCAGGTGCGCGCCGCCGTCGCTCGAGCCGGCCATCACGATCGGGTCCCGGATCTGGCGGATCGTGACCTCCCGGTACCAGTCGCTCATCGGCATCTCGAGCGCGAACTGCGTATCGAGGTCCTCGGAAAGCGCGAGGTCGAGGAACGCGTCGAGCGGGTCCTTGCCGGTCGCGGCGGCCAGCTCGGGGATCGACTTCCCGAGCCAGCGCTCGTTCGCGCCGTCGCGCACCGCCTCGACGCTGACCACGTCCCAGATGAAGACGAACGCGCGGCCGGTCGGGTCGGCGATCTCGCGCCGCATGCGGTTGCGGACGGCCGGGTCGCGGAGCCGGCGCACGCGCTCCGGCGGCGACTGCGTCAGAGCTTCACGGAAGCTCGGCAGCTCGTCGAAGAGGAAGGTCGTGGAGAGCTGGAGGTGCGCGCCGATCTTGTTGGTCGCGAACATCGGGTGGATGCGGGCGCCGGCGGCGAAGGCCTCGTGCGCGAAGTCGAGCGTCCGCTGCCATCCTTCCGGGTCCGCGGGCAGGACGTTCAGCGTCTGGATCTCGATCGGCCGGCCCGAGACGCGGTACATCGCGAGCAGGAGCTCGCGGTCGCGCGCGTCCATGCCGCAGACGAAGCTCCGCGGGATGAACTCGATCGCGCCCCGCGCGAACTCTGCCAGCACCGCACACAGGCGGACGATCTCGTCCGGCGCCGCGAAGTTCGACGGCACCTCGCGCCCGTCGTGCGCGACGTGGATGTCGAGCTGCGACGTCGAGAAGCCGATCGCGCCCTCGCGCATTGCGGCGCGCACGACCTCGCACATCGCGGCGATCTCGCCGTCCGTCGCCGCGCGCTCGGACGCGGCGTCCCCCATGACGAAGCGCCGGACGGCGGAGTGGCCGACGTAGCTGCCGGCGTTGACGCCGATCCGGCCGTCCAGCCGTCGCCAGAACTCGCCGAATCCCCCGCCGCGCCAGCGGAGCCCGCCCGCGAGCGCGTCCGGCGACATCCCCTCGACGCGTGAGAGCATCTGCGCGAGCCAGCCGCAGTCCTCGCCGCGCGCCGGCGCGAGCGTGAAGCCGCAGTTCCCGGTGAGGACCGTCGTGACGCCGTGCCACGACGCCGGCGACGCCGTCGGCTCCCAGTCGAGCTGCGCGTCGTAGTGCGTGTGCACGTCGATGAAGCCGGGCGTGACGACGAGCCCGTCGGCGTCCATCGTCCGCTTCGCCGCGCCGTCCACGCGTCCGACCGCCGCGACGCGACCGTTCCGGATCCCGACGTCGGCCGTGAACGACGGCATCCCGGTGCCGTCGACGACTCGCCCGCCCTTCACGACCAGATCGAACATCTTGTTGCCCATGGCACCCGCCTCGCGCAACGGCCCGGCCGACCTCGGCGCACGCTTGCACGGCGCGCCGCGTGCGACAACCGTCGCCGATGGCCGTCCGCGCCGCGGCTCAGGGCGCGAGGCGAACGAGCGTCCGGCGCTCCTCGACGACCGGCTGGCTCACGATCGCGCGGTCCTCGAGCCGGAGCGCGGTCAGCGCTCGGCCCCAGGCGGCGCCGCTGTCGAGGCAGACGGCGTGCGGGTCGACCCGTAGCCCGAGCGCGGCCCAGTGCCCGAAGATCACCGTGCCATCGGTGCGCCACGGCCCCGGGACCTCGAACCAGGGCCTGCAGCCCTCGGGCGCCTCGCCGGGCGCGCCCTTGAAATCGAGGCACGGCGCTCCGTCGCGGCGGCACGTGCGGAGCTGCGTGAGGCCCTGGACGATCGCGCGGAGTCGCTCGCGGCCGGACAGCGCGACCGACCAGATCGTTCCGGGCCGCTCCTGCGCCGCGGCCAGCAGGTCGGCCGCTTCGCGGCCGCGCAAGGCGTCCTCCGCCTCGCGCGCGAGCGCGAGCGCATCGTCGAAGGTCCAGCTCGGAAGGAGCCCCGCGTGGACGACGAGCGCGTCGCCCGCCCGGATCGCGAACGGCCGGCTTCGGAGCCACGTCACGACCTCTTCGACGTCGGGCGCGGCGAGCAAGCCGTCGATCGTGTCGCGTCGCTTTCGGCCCGCGACCCCGAGGTGGCGCGCGATCAGGTGCAGCTCGTGGTTCCCGAGCACGGTCTGCACGCGGTCGCCCTGCGCGATCGCCCAGCGCAGCATCTCCTCCGAGCGCGGCCCGCGGTTCACGAGGTCGCCGACGAAGAGCGCGCGATCGCTCGCCGGGTCGAAGCGAAGCCGCTCGAGCAGCGCGACCAGCGTGTCGAAGCAGCCCTGGACGTCGCCGATGACGTACGTCGGCATGAGCTCGATCCAGTGTCTCCCGCGGGCCGAGCGCTCGCAACGCGCGGTCGCACGAGGGAAACTCCCTCGCGCCGTTCGGCAAGGCGGAACGGGGCCGTTCAATCGACCGGCCGCGAGTCGCGGCGTACGGCGGCGCGGGCGGGTCAGTCGAGGTAGCTCGGCTTGCGCTTCTCGCGCCGCGCGCGGATCGCCTCCTCGAGGTTCTGCGTCGTCAGGCGGACGAGGAGCTGGTTCCGGTTCTCGAGGTCGATCGCCGCGGTCAGGCTTCCGGTCTCGAGGTTCGACCAGAGGACCTTCTTCGTCATCGCGATGCCGTGCGGGCTCCAGCCGCACATCTCCTCGGCGAGGCCGAGCGCGGCGGGCATCAGCTCGTCGTCCGCGACGACGCGCGAGACCAGGCCGCCGCGCTCCGCCTCCTCGGCGCCGATCTCGCGACCGGAGAGGATCCACTCGAACGCGCGCGACGCGCCGACCAGGCGCGGCAGGAGGAAGCTCACGCCCAGCTCCGTTCCGGTGAGGCCGTTCGTGATGCCGGCGGCGCGGAAGCGCGCGGAGCGGGCGGCGATCCGGATGTCGGCGCCGAGCGGGAGGCACATGCCGCCGCCGTACGCGGGACCGTTGATCGCGGCGATCACGGGCTGCGGCATCGCGCGCAGCGCGGGGACGAGGTCGGACATGACCTCCATCGCGCGGATCGCGATCCGCGACATGGTCAAGCCGGCGATGCCCGGCGGCGCGCCGTGGTCCTCGAGGTCCAGGCCCGAGCAGAAGCCGCGGCCGGCGCCGGTCAGGATCGCGACCCAGGTGTCGTTGTCGGCAGCGACTTCGCGGATCGCGTCGTAGAGCGGCACGACCGTCTCGAACGACAGCGCGTTCATCCGCTCGGGGCGGTCGAGGATGATCGCGCTCACGTGCGGAGCGGGCTTTTCGATCTTGACGTACGCCATCGGACCTCCGTGGGCCGCGGCGTAGCATCGTCGCGCGGACCGCCCAAGCGCCGGCGTCGGACGCGATGGACCGCGCCGGCTACTTCTTCCGCTTCTCGTACGTGCCGATCAGCTGTGCCTCGCCGACGACGTGGCCGCGCATGGCGTCCTCGAGCTGCGACTTGGTGGGGTCGCGCAGGCTCGGAAGCGCGGTGTCGAGGGCGTAGAGCTTGAAGAAGTAGCGATGGCGGCCGATCGGGGGGCACGGGCCGCCGTAGCCGGAGCGCTTCCAGTCGTTCACGCCCTGCTTCGCATTCTGCGGGAGCGACGAGCCCTTCGCTCCCTCGGGAAGGCCGGTCGCCGACGGCGGGACGTCGTACACGACCCAGTGCACCCAGACGCGCTGCGGGGCCTTCGGATCCGGCGCCTCGGGGTCGTCGACGACGAGAGCGAGGCTCTGCGCGCTCGGCGGCACGTCGGACCACTCGAGCGCGGGCGACACGTCTTCGCCCTCGCAGGTGTGCTTGGTCGGAATCTCGCCGTTCGCCGGAAACGCCGGCGACCGGAGCGCGAATGCCATGGTCCCTCCTCCGCGCGGCTCGGCCGCGCGCGCGGCGCCGGCGGCCGCGAGCCCGACGACGAGTGCGAGCATCCAGCCTGCGACGGCTTCCGCGGCGCGAAACCGCCGGCGCGCGAGCGTCGATCGTTCCACCGAATGCCTCGCGTTCGAGCGCGGCGCGCGCGCGGCATGCTCCGCGCCGCGACGCGTCCTCGCGCGCCGCCTTCACGACGGCTATCCCGACGCTGCGTGACTGGCAACCCGCAGCGCGCCGAGGCGGAGCGTGACGACCTTGCCGAGCCGGTGTCCGCGACGCCGGCGGCGCCCCCGTCGCGGCTCCGCCGCGTCCTGCGCGAGCCGCTCCTCCACTTCGCTCTCCTGGGCGGGCTCGTGTTCGCCGCGCAGGCGTGGCTCGGTCCGGTCGCGAGCAGCCGGAGGATCGTGGTCGACGAATCGATGCGGCGCGCGCTCCGCCAGGAGCACGTCCGGCGCACCGGGAGCGCGCCGACGGCGGACGACGAGCGCGCGCTCGTCGAGCGCTACGTCGACGACGAGGTCCTCGTGCGCGAGGCGCTCCGCCTGGGGCTCGACCGCGGCGACGTCATCGTGCGCCGCCGCCTCGTCCAGAAGATGGAGTTCCTCGCGGAGGAGGCGGAGCCGATCCCCGAGCCGACGGACGAGGAGCTCGCGCGCTTCCTCGAGCGACACGCCGAGCGCTACGGGATCCCGGCGCGGGTCGCGCTGACGCACGTCTTCGTGAGCGGCGACCGCCACGGCGACCGCGCGGAGGCGATCGCGCGCGAGCTGCGCGCGCAGATCGAAGCGGGCGCGAACCCGGCCGACCTCGGCGACCCGTTCCCGCGCGGCCGCGACTTCGGCGCGCTCGGCGAGCGCGACGTCGCGGGGGTCTTTGGCGACGCGTTCGCCGCTCGCGTCATGCAGCTTCCGGTCGACGCGTGGTCGGATCCGATCCGCTCGACCTACGGCTGGCACCTCGTCCGCCCCACGGCGCGGACGGAAGCCCGCCCCGCGCGCGTCGCCGACGTGCGGACGGCCGCCCGCCTCGATTGGCTCGAGGAGAAGCGCGCCGAGCGCCGGCGCGCCGCGCTCGACGCGCTCCGCGAGCGCTACGAGGTCGTCGGCGAGCCGTAAGGCGCGCTTCGGCGCGCAATCCGGCTTGCCGGCTCGCGCGGCCCTCGCGTAAGGAAGCCGAATGCCCGCGCACCCGAGAACCGCGATCGCGTGGCTCCTCGCGTGCGCCGTCCTCGCGGCCGCGTGCTCCGATGCGACCTCGCCGCGGACCGGCCAGGGCCCGATCAGCCCGGTCGACGTCCGGGAGCCCTGTGCCTCTCGCAACCCGCTCCGAAACGCCTACTTCGGCGACCTGCACGTCCACACGACGCACTCGTTCGACGCGAACGCCTTCGACGTGCGGGTGACCCCGAGCGAGGCGTACCGCTTCGCGCGCGGCGAGCCCGTGTCGCTTCCGCCGCTCGACGCGCAGGGCCGCGGGACGCGCACCGTCCGCCTCGAGCGGCCGCTCGACTTCGTCGCCGTCACCGACCACTCGGAGTACCTCGGCGAGGTCGAGAACTGCTCCACGCCGGGATCGTCCGCGTACGAGTCGGAGACCTGCCGCATCTTCCGCGGCGACGACCTGCTCGCGACGCGGACGTTCGGCGTCCAGCTGAGCGTCGCCGATCCCAAGCGTTTCGCCGACGTGTGCGGAGCCGACCAGCAGGGCTGTCGCGCGGCGGCCGGAGAGGTGTGGCAGTCGATCCAGGACGCCGCCGAGGCGGCGTACGACCGGAGCGAGCGCTGCTCGTTCACGAGCTTCGTCGCCTACGAGTACACCGCCGCGACCGGCGCGAGCACCATGCATCGCAACGTCATCTTCAAGAACGAGCGCGTGCCCTTCCCCACCACGTACTTCGAGCAGCCGACGCCGCAGGGCCTCTGGCGCGAGCTCCGGACGACCTGCCTCGACGCCGGCGACGGCTGCGACGTGCTCGCGATCCCTCACAACCCGAACGAGAGCAACGGCCACATGTTCCTCGTCGAGTATCCCGGCGCGGCGACGACCGACGACGAGCGCGCGCAAGCGGAGCTACGAGCGCGCATGGAGCCGCTCCTCGAGGTGTTCCAGCACAAGGGCGACTCGGAGTGCCGGAACGGCCTCTCGGGCGTGCTCGGCGAGCCCGACGAGCAGTGCGAGTTCGAGAAGTGGACGCGCCCCGGCCCGCAGGACTGCGGCGACGGCACCGGCGAGCTCGGCTCCGCGAACTTCGGCTGCTACTCGCGCCGCGACTTCCTGCGCGGCATCCTCCTCGAGGGCCTGAAGGAGGCGACACGGCTCGGCGTGAACCCGTACCGCCTCGGCGTCATCGCGAGCACGGACACGCACAACGGGACGCCGGGCAACGTCGAGGAGGACTCCTTCATCGGCCACCGCGGCAACGACGACGCCACTCCCGCCGATCAGCTCGGCCCCGGACAGCTCACCGCCGGCGGCATCGCGTACGACCCGGGCGGCCTCGCGGGCGTCTGGGCCGAGGAGAACTCGCGCGCCGCGATCTTCGACGCGCTCCGGCGGCGCGAGACTTTCGGCACGAGCGGCCCGCGCATCGTCGTGCGATTCTTCGGCGGCGCCGACTTGACGTCCGACCTCTGCTCCGATCCCGACGGTCTCCGGAAGGCGGACGCGGCCGGCGTCCCGATGGGCGGCGAGCTGCGCGGCACGAACGCGCCGTCGTTCCTCGTGAGTGCGCTGCGCGATCCCGGGACCGGGACGCGGCGCGGAACGCCGCTCCAGCGCGTCCAGATCGTGAAGGGCTGGATCGATGCCGCGGGCCAGGCGCACCAGAAGGTCTTCGACGTCGCCGGTGACCCCGCGAACGGCGCGACCGTCGACGAGGCCACCTGCGAGCCGCACGGCGCCGGCTTCGACTCGCTGTGCGCGGTCTGGACGGACCCCGAGTTCGATCCGGCCGAGCGCGCGTTCTACTACGCGCGCGTGCTCGAGAACCCGACGTGCCGCTGGAGCACCTGGGTGTGCAACCGCCTCGCTCCCGAGGAGCGCCCCGCGAGCTGCACCGACCCGACCATCAAGCGCACGATCCAGGAGCGCGCTTGGACGTCGCCGATCTTCCACGACCCGGCCGCGTGAGCGGCGCCGTCCCGGGATGAGGCGAGCCCGCCCGCCGGGAGAGAAGGCGCGCACCGGCCCGATCGGCGGGGTGGTCCACCGACTCGGGTTCTGGGCGCTCGACGTGCGCGAGCGCGCGAGCCCATGGGCGCGCTGGCCGCTGCACGCCGTGGCCCGGCTCCATCGCCGCCTCCACCCCGACGTCCCGCTCGTCGTGGTGACCGGCAGCACCGGCAAGACGACGACCCATGCCCTCGTCGCGCGCGTCCTCGCAGAGCGCTTCTCCGTGATCGCGACCGGCGACCGCGACAACAGCGACCTCCAGTTCCACCGCTACGTACTGCGCTCGCGCTCGAAGGCGAACCACGCGCTCGTCCTCGAGGCCGGCATCCAGCGGCCGGGAAACGCCGCGCGCTGGAACCGGGCGATCGATCCCGACGTCGTGCTGCTGACGAACGTCGGCGACAGCCACCTCGCCTGGCTCGGGAGCCGCGAGGGCGTCCTCGCCGAGAAGATCGCGCTCGCGCGCAACCTGAAGCGGGGCGGCACGGTCCTGCTGAACGCGGACGACGAGCTGCTCGCGCGCGTCCGGCTGCCGCACCGCGTGCTCACGTTCGGCGTCAAGTCGGCTGCCGACTTCGTCGCGCGCGACGTGCGCGCCGACGCGAGCGGCCTCGCGCTCGAGGTCGTCGGACCCGACTGGACGGTCGCTTTGCGAAGCCCGCTCGTCGGGCCGCGGAACGCGTACGCGGTCGTCGCGGCGGCCGCGTGCGGCTGGCTGTTCGGGATCGCGCCCGACGCGATCGCGCGCGCGATCGGCGCCTTCGCGCCCGAGAGCGCGGCGCCGCGCCGGCTCGTCCGGCGCGAGCGTGCCGGCATGACGGTGATCGACGACACCTACAGCGCGAGCCCGCAGGCGGTCGTCGCCGGGCTGGAGGCGCTCGCGGCGGAGCCGGGCCGGAAGGTCGCGATCCTGGGCGACATGCTGGAGCTCGGCGAGGCCGGAGCGCGCCTGCACGAGGAGCTCGGCCGCGAGATCGCGCGCTCGTATCCCGACCTCCGGCTCTTCACGGTCGGGCCGCTCGCCCGCCGGATCGCCGACGGCGCGCGGGCGGGCGGGCTGCCGGCCGAGCGCGTGACGCATGCCGGCGACAAGATCGCGCTGCTCGAGGCGCTCGCGCGCGACCTCGCGCCGGGCGACGCGGTCCTCGTCAAGGGGTCCGCCGGCACCCACATGGAGCAGGTCGTCGCCGAGCTCGGCGAGCCGCCGTTCGCGTCGCCGCTCGAGAGCATGCCGGCGGTGCGCGCGATCGGCGCGTTCGGCGCGCATCGGCGGCCGGAGCGCACGCACGAGGGCATCGACCTTCCGGCCGCGATCGGAACGCCGGTGCGCGCGTTCGCGCGCGGGCGAATCGCCTCCGTGCGCTTCGAGCCCGGCTACGGGAAGGTCGTCCGGATCCGGCACTTCACCAACGTCGAGACCGTCTACGCGCACCTGTCGCGCTTCGTCGTGCGGCGCGGCGAGGTCGCGCGCGGACAGCCGATCGCGCTCAGCGGTCGGAGCGGCATCCTGCACGACGGAAGCCAGTACGACTACCCGCACCTCCACTTCGAGATCCGGATCGCGGGCGTCGCGATCGATCCGTGCCGGCACTGGCCGGACATCGCGCCGGCCGCGCCGGCCTGAGGGGCCGCTCGCGAGCGCTACGGCGCGGCGACCGTCCCGACGCGCTCGGCGAGGCGGGCGAAGCGCCGGTCGCGGCGCAACCCGTCGAGCCGCGGCTCGACCGCGAGCCACACCAGCCACTCGCTCCTCTCGGCGAGCGCGCGCTCGAGGCCGGCAATCGCGCCGTCGGCCTCGCCCAGCGCCGCCCGCACGACGGCGGCGTGGTACGCCGACACCTCGCCGCGCTCGCTCCGCGCGTCGAGCTCCGCGAGGAGCCGGCGGGCCTCGTCGTCTCCGCCGGCGACCGCGTGCGCGTGCGCGAGCGCGGACACGACCTCGGGACTCCGACCGGACAGCCGCACGCCTTCGGCGAGGGCCGCGATCGCGGCGGTCGGCTCGTCCGCGAGGAGGCGCGCGATCCCGACCGCGTAGTGCGCCAGGTAGAAGCCCGGATCGAGCTCGATCGCGGGCTCCATCTCCGCGACGACGTCGCGCGGGCGGCGCGCGCAATAGAGCACCCACCCGAGGCAGGCACGCGCGGGAAGCGACAGCGGGTCGAGCGCGAGCGCGCGGCGCGCCACGCCGATCGCCTCGTCGTGGCGCGCTTGGATCGTCAAGTCGAAGGCGTACCAGGTGTGCGCGGCGGCGTGCGAGGGCGAGAGGTCGAGCGCGCGGCGATACGCCGCTCCCGCGGAGCGCCAGTCCCAGTCGTACCACATGCGGACGAGGCCGAGCGCGAGGTGCGCTTCGGCGACGCCTTCGTCGAGCGCGAGCGCGCGCTCGGCGGCGGCGCGCGCGCGCGGCAACGCTTCACGCGGCGACACGTGGAAGTGCGACAGCCAGCACCAGCATTCGGCGATCCCGGCGTGCGCCCGCGCGTAAGCGCCGTCGATCTCGGCCGCCGCGGTGAACGCGTCGATCGCCTTCCGGAGCGAGTCGCGCGTCAGCTTGCTCTGGAGGTAGCGCGCCTTCAGGTACAGGCGATGCGCCTCGCTGTTGCGGGTTTCGCGCAGCGGGTCGGCGTCGTCGCCGAGCACGGCCTCGGAGAGGGAGCGCGCGATGCGCTCGCTGATCGCGTCCTCGACGGCGAAGATGTCGCTCAGCCGCTCGTCGAACTTGCCGGTCCAGAGCGGCGACGCCTCCTCGACGTCGACGAGCTGCGCCGTCACCCGGATGCGCTCGGCCGCGACCCGGATCGTCCCCTCCAGGACCGCGCCGACGCGGAGGGCGCGGCCGACCGCCAGCGGGTCGGCCGGGGAGGTCCAGCGCGCGACCGCGCTCGTCGGCCGCACGCGCAGGCCGCGCACCGTCGCGAGGCGGGTGATGAGCGCGTCCGCGAAGCCGAGCCCCAGGTACTCGTCGTCGGCCGCGCCCAGGACGCGGAACGGCAGCACGGCGACCGACGGCGGCTCCGCTTGCGTCACCGCGGTCTCGCGGACGGGCGCGGCGAAGCGATACCCGCGGCCGGGCACGGTCTCGATGATGCGGGGGTCGCCGAGAACGCGCCGCAGGAGGGAGACGTTGTTGGCGAGGTTCGCCTCCTCGACGACGGCGTCCGGCCAGACCCGGCGCATGAGCTCGTCTTTCGGCACCAGGTGGCCGGCGCGCTCGACGAGCGCGAGCAGCGTGTCGAACGCCTTTCGCGCGAGCGCGACGCGCTGCCCGTCCCGGAGCAGCTCCGCGTCCGCCTCGCGCAGGCGGAACTGCCCGAACTCCCAGCAGCGGTCGATGCGCTCTCGCATCGCGCGCGACCTTACAACAATCCTGAACGTTTCTTACAGCCGTCTTGAGACGGACGGCCCGCCTGCATGCGAGGCTCCGCGCCATGACGCACCCCGCATGCGACGAGCGACCTCTCTGGGACCTCCTCTTCGGCCACCTCGGATTCCGCGCGCTGCTCGTGGCGCACCAGCTCGGCCTCTTCGAGGCGCTCGCGGCCGAGCCCCGAACGCTCCGCGAGCTGTGCGAGGCGCTCGGCGTCGAGCGGCGCGCGGCGCGCGCACTCGTCGCGCCGTGCGTCGCCTGCGGGCTGCTCGAGGCGCGCGACGGGCTCTACGAGCTCGCACCGGTGGCGCGCGAGTACCTCGTGGCGGCGAGCCCGTCCCCCTTCGCCGGCTTCCTCGACATGCTGATCGCGAACGAGGACGTGTTCTCCACTCGCGCCGTGCGCGCGGCGGTCGAGCAGAACGCCTCGCAGGTGTTCGGCGGCGATCCGCTGTTCGCGTCGCTCGAGCAGCAGACCGCGCTCGCGCACGCGTTCACGCGCGGCATGCACGGCCACAGCGCCGGCGCCGCTCGCGCGTGGCCCGAGCTCGTCGAGCTGTCGGCGCATCGCGTCCTGCTCGACGTCGCCGGCGGGTCCGGCGTCCATGCGGTCGCGGCGGCTCGCCGGTGGCCGCACCTGAGCGCGATCGTGCTCGATCGTCCGGCGGTGCTCGAGGTGGCGCGCGAGGTCGTCGCGGACGCCGACCTCGCCGACCGCGTCGCGGTCCACGGCGCGGACGTCTGGAGCGATCCGTTCCCGAGCGCGGACCTGCACTTCTACGCCGACGTCTTCCACGACTGGCCGCCCGAGAAGGGTCGCTTCCTCGCGCGGAAGAGCTTCGAGTCGCTGCCCGCGGGTGGAACGATCGTCGTCCACGAGATGCTCTTCGACGAGGACAAGCATCGCCCGCTCGCCGCCGCCGCGTACAACCTCGCGATGCTCGTCTGGACGGAGGGCCAGCAGTACTCCGGCCGGGAGCTCGTCGCGCTGCTCGCCGAGGCGGGCTTCCAGGACGTCCGCGCCCGTCCGGCGCTGGGCTACTGGAGCGTCGTCACCGGCCGGAAGCCTTGAGGCGGTGTCGCTCGCACGAGGCGGCCGCGCCCCGCTGCCGTGGCTCGGCGCGCGATGTATAGGGACCGTCGCGGGCGGTGCAGCGACGCTCCGGCCGGCATTTCGCGAGGACCCGCCATGGCCGATCTCGGTTACCGCATCTTCGACGCCGACAACCACTACTACGAGCCCGACGACTGCTTCACCCGCCACATCGAGGCGAAGTGGCGCGATCGCACGGTCTGGGTCGACCGGCGAGGCAAGGGTCCCGCGCGCATGTACGTCGGCGACGAGCGGTGCCACTTCTTCAGCGTCGCGGCGGGCGACCACATCGGCCCGCCGGGTGCGATGAAGGCGTTCCTCCGCGGCCTCACCGAGGAGGGCGGGAGCCCGAACCTGAACGCGATCGACGGGCTCGCGGTGCCGGAGTTCGTCGATCGCAAGGCGCGCCTCGCGCGCATGGACGAGCAGGACGTCGAGGCGTGCCTCATCCTCCCGACCGCGGGCGTCGGCGTCGAGCCGCAGCTGCGCGAGACGCCCGACGTCCTCTACCCGAGCCTGCGCGCGTTCAACCGCTGGCTCGAGGAGGACTGGGGCTTCGGCGCCGACGGCCGGATCTACGGCGCGCCGCTGCTCTCGCTCCTCGACCTCCGCGAGGCGATCGCCGAGCTCGAGCGCCTGCTCGCGCGCGGCTGCCGGTTCGTGATCGTGACGGCCGGGCCGGTGGACGGTCGCTCACCGGGCGATCCCGCGTTCGATCCGTTCTGGGCGCGCGTCCAGGAAGCGGGCGTGAACGTCGTCTACCACATCGGGCGGACGCCCTTCAGCGAGATGTACAACGTGCCGTGGGGCCTCCGGGCGCATCCGCCGAGCCACCGCCACTCGCTGATGGAGTACTACCTCTCGTTCACCGAGCGGCCGATCGCCGACACGCTGACGGCCCTCATCGCGGACAACGTCTTCGGCCGCTTTCCGCGCCTGAAGGTCCTGAGCGTCGAGTACGGCTCGGCCTGGGTGGCGCCGCTCGTCCGGAAGCTCGACCACATCGCCCGGCTCGCGAGCCGCGACATGTGGCGGTTCGGCGCGCCTCCCGCGAAGCCGAGCGAGATGTTCAAGCAGAACGTCTGGGTCACTCCCTTCTACGAGGACGACTGCGTCGCGCTCGCGCACGAGATCGGAGCCGACCGCGTGCTGTGCGGGTCGGACTACCCGCACCCCGAGGGGCTCCTCTGGCCGGCCGAGTTCGCCGACGAGCTCGGCGGCTTGAGCGAGGCCGATCGACGGCGCATCCTGCGCGACAATCTCGCGGGCCTGATCGCGGGCGCGTAGCGCGGAGCGGAGGCGGCGCCGCGCGCGTCGCGAGACGGGCGCGGCGCGAAGGGAGGCGGTGGTGGATGTGGACGGGGAACTCGTCGTCGCGGGGGTCGAGATCGTGATCGCGCTCGCGTTCGTCGTGCTGTCTGTCGCGGCGCTGGTCATCGTGCGACGCCGCATCCCGGTCGAGACGCTCGAGCAGCAGCACGAGGTCGCGGGCGTCTGCTTCGCGGTCGTCGGTGGCCTCTACGGCATCATCCTCGCGTTCGTGCTCGTCTCCTCCTGGGAGCGCTACGAGCAGGCGCGCGCCCAGACCGAGCTCGAGGCGAGCGCGCTCGGGGACCTCTACCGGCACTCGGAGGGCTTCAACGAGCCGGCACGGAGCCGGCTGCAGAGCGCCGTCGCGGCGTATGCCGAGAGCGTCGTGCAGGACGAGTGGGCGACGATGACCGCGGGCCACTCGAGCCAAGCGACGCAGGAGAAGTACTACGCGCTCTGGAAGGCGCTGCTCGAGGATCGACCGTCGGACGCCTGGGAGGTCGCGCTCTACCAGAACACGCTCGAGAAGCTCGACGACTTCGCGGACGCGCGCCGCCACCGCCTGCTCTACATCCACGCGGCCCTGCCGGCGCCGATCTGGACGTTCCTGATCGTCTTCGGCATCGCGACCGTCGCATTCACCTACTTCTTCGGGATGCGACACGTCGTCCCGCAGGTGATCATCACCGCGGTGCTCGCCGGCACGATCGCCGGCACGCTGGTCCTCGTGCGCGAGACGCAGCACCCGTTCTCGGGCGGGATGCGGGTCGGCGACGACCCGTTCCGCCTCGTGCTGTCGCACATGCGCACCGCGCAGACCGCGCCCTGAAGGACGATCGCAGGCCGGGCGCGCCGCGTCCGGTCACCGGGCTGCCGGCGCCGCTCCCTCGTCGCGCGCCGCCCCGAGCGCTCGCAGGTCGCTCCGGGCGAGCCTGTTCTCCGGGTCGACCGCGAGCACCGCACCGAGCAGGTCCGCCGCCTCGCGCGTGCGACCGTTCCAGAGGGCGACCCGCGCGCGCTTGACGGCCGACAGCGAGCGGTTCTCGAACGCGAGCTCGGCGTTGCGACGCGCGCGCGCGGCGTCTTCCGCGTGCCCGAGCGCGTCCTGCTGCGCCGCCAGGAGGCGCCAGCCCTCGATCCAGCCGGGATCTTCCTCTCGCAGATAGCGGTCGGCCATCGCGGCCGCGTCCGCCGGCCGCCCGGCGGCTGCCGCGAGATGGATCTCGCCGCGCCGGAGGGTCGGCTCGACCTCGATCATCGGCGACTCGAGGACGAGCCGCATCTCGACCGCCGCTTCCGCGAGGCGGCCCTGCCGCTGCAGAGCGCGCCATCGCAGGAGACGAGCGCGCGGGTCGTCGGGGCGGATGACGAGCGCGGCGTCCGCGTCGGCGAGCGCGCCCGCCGGGTCGCTGGCGTCGAGCCGGACCTCGCCGCGCACGAGGCGGGGCGCGAATGCCGCGGGCGCGAGCGCGACCGCCTCGTCGGCCGCGGCGAGCTGGGAGGCGGCCGAGAACCCGTCCGTTCCGGCGAGGCGGCGGCCCACCTCGACCGCGGTCGCGAGGGCGTTTCCGGTCTTGCCCTCGCGCAGCGCGGTTCCGACGATTCCGTCCGCGGCCGCGGCGTCGTCGCGCGCGCGCGCGTACGAGAACGCGATCTCGCCGACCGCGTCGCGATCGAGCGGCACGCCGAGCTGCTCGAGGAGCGGCAGCACGGCCCGGCGCGCGCGCGCGATCTCCGCCCAGTTCGCGGGCAGCGTGTCCGTGTAGAGCGCCCGCGGTGCGGTGAGCTCGACGTAGAGGTCGTCGTCCGTGTTCTCGACCGGGGCGCGCGACGCGAACCGGGCGGTGTCCGAGGGGAGAAGCCGCACGAGGCTCCACAGGTCGGCGGTCGAGAAGTTTCCGGTGCGCTCGAGGTCGCGGCGCACGCCGGCCGGCAGCGCCTCCCAGACCGGCAGATCCGCGGCGCCCATCGGGCGCTCGCTCGCGAGCAGGATCAGGTCCGGGCCGTCGCCGGTCGTCGACAAGCCGTAGACGTAGGGGAACTCCGCGCGCAGCGACGCGACGATCGACGCGACCGCCTCCGGCGTGAGCGAATACAGCTGGATCCACTGCGCGAGCCGGCCGCCCGGCGCGAGCGCCTCGCGCGCGGCGCGGAAGTACTCGCGCGTGAAGAGGTTCGACACGCCACTGATCCACGGGTTCGACGGCTCGGAGATGATGATGTCGTACTTCTCGCGCGTGGACGCGAGGAACGATCGCCCGTCGTCGACGATGACCCGGACGCGCGCGTCCGCGCGCGGGGTTCCGTTCCGGGGCTCGAACCAGCGCGATGCCTCGAGCATCGCGGGCTCGATCTCGACGACGTCGATCCGCTCGACGGGATGGCGGGTGGCGGAGCCGACCGTGACCCCCGACGCGAAGCCGACGATGAGCACCTTCTTCGCCGGCGGGCCGAAGAGGAACGGCACGTGCCCGATCGTCACCTGGGTCGGCATGTCGATGCCGGTGGAGGCGTCGGTCTTGCCGTTCACCTTGAGGTACACCACGCCGGGCTGGCGGTGCACCGAGACGGTGCTGTTCAGCCCGTCGCGGTAGAAGACCAGCTCCGGCCGCCGGACGCCTTCGAGCGCGCGCAGCTGGATGCCGAAGTCGATCGCGTCCTCCGGCCGCTTGAAGGGCCCGCGCGTCAGCGCCTCGCGATCGAACGGCAGCGGCACCGCGAGGAGGAGCGCCGCGCTCGCGAACGCGAGCGCCGCCGGACGCGCGACTCCCTTCCGGCGACCGCGATCGCAGAGGATCAGCGTGCCCGCGGCCGCCAGGTCGAGCGCGCACGCCAGCACGAGCGTGCCGTCGATGCCGAGCGCGGGAATCATCAGGAAGCCGGCGGCGAACGCGCCGCTCGCCGAGCCCATCGTGTTCGCGAAGTACACGCGCCCGACCGCACGGCCGCCGTCGCCCATGGCGCGCGCGACGATCCGCGCTACGAGCGGGAAGAGCGCGCCGAGGACGAGGGTCGCGGGCAGCATCGCCATGACCGACAGCCCGACCTGGACGGTGACGATGCTCGCGGCTCCGAGCCCGAGGTGCGCGACGGCGGCCGTGAAGACGTCGGCGAGGTACGGCAGGACGAGCGTCGTCGCGAGCGCGAAGCCAGCCAGCGCCCACAGGCCTCGGACGACCGCGGCCACGGGACGCTCCATCCGGTCTACCCGTCGCTCGACGATCAGGCTGCCCGCGCCGATGCCGGTCAGGAACGCGCCCAGCATCGCCGCAAAGGCGTGGATCGAGGACCCGAGCACCATCGACAGGGCCCGGTTCCAGGCGACCTCGTAGACGAGCGCGGTGAAGCCGATCACGCCGTACGCGACCAGGAACGGCGCGACGCTGCGCCCGTGCAGCTCGTCGCGATCGGAAGCGCGTTGCGACGCGTCGCCGTCGGCGCGGCCGCGCTCGGTCGCGTCGGCGTCCTTCGCGTGGTCGCGCGGCGTCGCCGGGACCTCGTCCGCGCGGCGCTCGTAGTGCGGGGCGAGCACGAGGATGGCGAACGCGCCGACGGCGACGTCCGTCAGCGCACCGGCGAGGTTCGTGCGCCAGAGACCGAGCGTCGGGAAGAGCGCGAACGTCGCGAGGAAGACCCCGATCACCGCGCCGAGCGTGTTGACGCCGTAGAGGAGGCCCGTCCGGCTGCCGATCCGGGGATCGCTGCGAGTGACCGTCGCGACCAGCATCGGCAACGTCGCGCCCATGAGGACGGTCGGGACGATGAGCATGGTGAGCGCGAGCGCGAAGCGCGACAGCGCCGCCGGCCAGAAGCCGAGCCCGCCGATCCACGCGCGCGTGAGCTCGGGGAAGTGCCCGAGCAACGACGGCACGGCGAGCGCGTAGGTACCGATCGCGATCTCGACCCACCCATACGCGCGGACGCCGTTGGCGAGCCGGCTGGCGATCCGCCCGCCGGCGAGCCCCCCGAGCCCGAGCCCCAGCATGTACGCGACGAGGATGGTGCTCGCCGCCAGGGTGGTGGAGCCGAAGACGAGCCGGAGCTCGCGCGTCCAGACGACTTCGAGCGCGAGGCTGCCGACCCCCGAGAGGAAGAACGCCGCCGCGAGGCCCGCGATCGGCATGGAGCGCAGGCCGGGGCGCGCCCCAGCCGACTCCACGGCCGAAACGAGCTGCATCCTCTCGGAGTCGGCCGAACCGGCGAAAAGGTTGAGCACGGCGAAAATACGCCCGTCGCGAGAGCCGGGCGCACGTTCTGCGCCGGGCGACCGATCGCGCTTGTCTTGGCGATCGAAACCGGTCACGAGACGGAAAGACGGCCAGCGAGCCCTTCGCCGGCGAGACGCACGTCCGGCGGCCGAAGGCGCCATCCGGAATTCAGGGAGGACGGCGATGCCGAAAGCGACCTGGCGCGGCAAGGTGATCGCGCAATCCGAACGGTTCGAGACGGTCGAGGGGAACGTCTACTTCCCGCCGTCGGCGCTCGTGCGCGAGCACTTCCGCGCGAGCGACCACCACACGGTCTGCCCGTGGAAGGGCACCGCGAGCTACTACGACGTCGTCGTCGACGGCGAGACGAATCCGAACGCCGCGTGGACGTATCCCGAACCGAAGCCCGCCGCCGCGAACATCAAGGACCACGTCGCCTTCTGGAAGGGCGTCACGGTCGAGACCTGAGCTCGCGCCCCGCTTGCGCCGGGTCTCCCCGCCCTCCGTGCGCGAGCCCGGCGCGAACGCCGTCTACGAGCCGGCGCGCTTGACGTAGATCGGCGACGACCAGGCGCGCTCCTCGTTCATCGCGAGGCAGTCGTCTTCGAACGAGGTCCGGTAGTCGCCGTAGCAGGGCTTCACCTGGATGCAGTTGCCGCTCGCGTCCTTGGTGCAGCGGAACCCGTCGGCGTTGATCGCGGGCGTCGGCTCCTGGATCGCACGGACGTAGTACGTCGCATCCCGGCCCGCGCTCGCGAACTCCGGGTCGTCGAACTCGACGACGCAGCCCGCCGGATCGCCCGGGCAGTCGATCTTCTTCCACGGGTCCTCGATGAGCGGCGCGACCGGCTCGCCCTTCTGCGTCTGCGGGCGGATCCGAACGACCTCGATGCGCGTGATCTTCCGGCGCTGGTCGCTCGGGTTGTAGCACTCGCCGCGGCAGAGGAGCTCGAGGCGGTCGGGCGCGAGGCCCTTCACCGACGAGTCGGGACACCCCGGCTTCTGCTGAAAGGACCCGACCGCGCGCACGACGAAGTGCGGCGCCGCCGAGAGCTGCACCTCGGAGCCCATCGGCGCCGCCCCGCTCGGGCCGTTGAGAAGATCGAACCAGAGCAGGATGCGATCGCCGCTCGTGCCGTACACCTCGCGGCGCTGGAACGCCTGCCAGATCGCGTCGCGATCGCGGCCGGCGGAGTGGACGGCGACGAGCCCGCCCGTGAAGAAGAACGAGCCCTGGCGCTCGAAGTCGACGACCTGGAACGGCTGCGCGCCGGCGATCGCGTCCGCCGGGGCGAGCGACTCGGGAGACTTGTCGCGCGGCGGCCCGTTCAGGCGCTCGTACCAGGTCGCATCGCGGGCGCCCGTCGTCTCCGTCATCATCCGGCGCTTGTAGTCCTTGTAGCCGGTCCCGGGCCGGGCGCTGTGGTTGTCGCTCGAGGCGATGAAGCCGAAGCGGAAGCGCCGCGGCGCGCCGGGGTCGTCGAAGTTCGAGATCGCGAGCGTGTACTGGACGGAATCGCCGGGCCGCATGCTGAACGCGGGCATGAAGCAGTCGCGGCACTGGCCGCAGTCGAGCCAGTCCTCGGGGGTCGCGCCCGGCACGGTGCGATGGCCCGACGCTCCCGCGGCGAGATAGTTGAGGCGCGCCGCCTGCACCCGGCGCTCGCACTCCTCGGCAGGAGCGTTTGCGCAGCGCGCCCGGATGAGCTCGCCCGCCTGCCAGCAGCACGGCAGGTAGTCCTTCGTCGGCGCCGGGCAGACCGGATTGCCCTTCGCGTCCCAGTCGATCTCCTTCCAGCGCCGGTACTCCTCGGAGTTGCCGTGCCCCGAGAAGACCTCGATGAGCGTCTGCCGATCGGGGTCGTGCTGCGCCTTCGTGAGCTGCTTGTCGAACGTGACGCCCGGCGGCGTGTAGAGCCCCCACGTCGTGCCGTGCGGGATGACGATCGAGTCGAAGCCCCACTGCGAGAGTTTCTCGAAGAGCTCGCGCGGCGTTTCCGCCGTCTCGTTGCAGTCCTCGGGGAGCTGGCGCGTGTCGACGCCCGCGGGGCAGTCGAGCACCTTCCGGAGCTCCTGCTGGTACTCGCCGAAGTCGAGGTAGCGCTGGCGGTTCGGGTAGTCCGAGAAGACGAGGCGGAGGCGCTGCGACAGAGGCTGGCCCTGCCGGAGGAGCGCGAGCGTGCGGCCCGCGGCGCCGATCGGCCGCTTCGGGACGCGATCCTCCGCGGTCTCGCGGAAGATCACGTTCTTGTGCCCGTAGTGCGTCTCGGGCGTCTGTCCGACCTGCGTCCACTCGAAGCCGAGGAACGCGACGACGTCGGGGTTCTTGGGATCGCCGGCCACCGCGTTGCACTGCCGGATCGCCTCCTTCGTCTCGCGCCAATGCTCCGGCGACACCGACTCCGCGTGGTCGTTGATGCTCCAGAAGTCGAGCCCCGAGCAGAAGCGCGCGTAGTCGCACGCGTCGGCGGGCGGGTGGGCGCCCTCGCCTTGCAGGAGCGGCAGCGAGCGCTGGAAGGCGTCGGCGGAGAACGTGGTGTGGACGTGGAGGTCGCCGAAGAGGATCTGCTTGTCGGGCGGCGCGGCGGCACCCCCCGCGGGTACCGGATGCGACGCGGCCAGCTTCTGCGAAGCGTCGCGCTCCGACTGCGAACGCGCCGCGACGACGTCCGCGGCGACGCGAGTCTTCGCCGGCTCCCCCGGGGCCTCGTGCTTCCCGCCGCGAAGGCTCGCGAGGAGCGCCCCGAAGACGAGCACCGCCAGCACCACGATCGCGACGACCACGCGCAGGAGCGTCCTCATGGGCGACCTCCGTCCGGAAAGAGCAGCTCGCACCCCGTGCCGGCGAGGACGCCGTCGACCCACTGCCGATCGGCGTCCGCGAGGCGCGCGCGCGCGTCGCGGAGCCAGCCGATGCACTTCGCCTGGTAGGGGAACGGGCGCTGGCGGTAGCTCGCGCCGGCGATCTCGCAGCGCACCTCCGGCGCCTTGGCCGCGATCGCGTCGGCGTTCGCGACCAGGAAGGGCGCGTACGTCCGCCCGACTTCGCGGAGGAGATCCGCGAGCCTGCCGTCGACGGCGTCCGCGCGCGCGGACCAGCCGCCGTCGTCGACCGCGACGCCGGCGAGGTCCTCGACGCGATTCACCCACGCGATCACGCGCGGCGCCACCTCGGCGGCGATCGCCGACGGCGTCGGATCGAAGGCGACGAGCTGGGTGAGCTGCCCGTGGAGCCCGAAGTCCGCGGCCGCCGGTCGTTCGCCGAAGAGGAACGGGCGCTCGCGGAAGATGCGATCGAGGCAGCCGAGCAGGCGGCGATAGCTGTCCTCGATGATCGGCGCGGTCGCGGGCGTCGAGCCGACCACCGCGAGGCGGCCGATCTGCCGATCCGCGAAGGCGCGCGCCAGCGCGGCGTGCGCGGCGGGCTCGAGGTCGAGGCGGCGGTCGAGCGGCAGGACGTGCGAGGCGCGCAGCACGTCGGGCGCGAACGACCAGCGGTAGTGGAACATCGCCTTCGTGAGCCACTCGTCGGCGTAGTCCTCGAGGAGGAAGTCGAGGAACGCGACTGCGGGATCGGGCGGGACGACGGATCGCTCGCGCGCGAGCGACTCGAGGCGCCGGATCTGGAAGGTCGAGTCGATCATCGCATCCGCCGGACGGCCGTCGTCGCCGGGAAAGGCGAGGACCGGGATCAGGTCGACCGGGACCGCCGGGATGCCCTCGTCCGCGCGCGACCCGCGCACGATCCAGCGGAACGGAAGCCGGCGGTAGCGCAGCACGGCGCGCATCTTCCGGCTGTACGGCGACCCGTACGCACCGACGAGGAGGAGCGGGTGAGGCAGCATGGGGGCGGCGCCCGCCGGCATGGCGAGCGCCGGCACCTTAGTGCACCGCCAGTGCAGATATCAAGCGCGCGGTGCGCCGCGCACCGGATCCGCCGACGCGCTGCGCGAGGGCGGCGGCGCACGCGGGGGCCCTTGCGTCCCCGCCCGGCGTGCCGCAGGCTGGCCAGCCGCACGAGGTGCCGCCCTGACGAGACCTGCCCCGCGAGGCCCCGAACCGCTGCTCGCGCTCGATCCGCTTCCCGCCGTCGTCCGGCTCGCCGCGCCGACGACGCTCGTGATGCTGATCGGCGCCGTCTCGAACGTCCTCTACACCTATTACGTGAGCCGGCTCGGCGCGGACGCGATCGCCGCCGTCTCGCTCGTGTTCCCGATCTCGCTGGTCGCGATCACCGCGATGGGCGGCGGGATCGGGGCCGGCGCCGCGTCCGTGATCGCGCGTGCGCTGGGCGCCGGGAGGCGCGCGGACGCCGCGACCGCGGCGGAGCACGCGCTCGCGCTCGCGGTCGCGATCGGGATCGCGTTCGGCGCCGTCATGATCGCCGGCAGCGGGACGGTGTTCCGCTGGATGGGCGGCTCCGGGGCCGTGCTGGAGGCCGCAGCGCCCTTCGCCCGGATCGTCTTCGGGGGCGCCACGATCACCTTCGTCGGCGGCATGTTCGACAGCATCTGTCGCGGCGAGGGCAACGTCCGCGTTCCGGCGATCTGGTCCAGCACCTCGCTGCTGCTCCAGATCGCGCTCACGCCGGTGTTCATGTTCGCCCTCGGACTCGGCCTTCCGGGCGCCGCGATCGCGATGCTCGGCAGCCAGGCGATCGCGACCATCCCGCGCGCGCGGCACGTCCTCGGGGGACGGGGCGCGGTGCACCCGCACGCCTGGCCGCGGCGGCCCTCGCTCGAGGCACTGCGCGAGATCCTCCGGATCGGCATCCCGTCGTCGCTCTCCACCACGATCAACTACGTCGGCATCATGGTCTTGACGGGCGTCGTGGCGCGGCTCGGGACGCCCGACCTCGCGGCGTACGGGCTCGGCACGCGGCTCGACTTCCTCCTGCTCTCGTTCGCGTTCGGCGTGAGCGCCGCCGTGCTGACGCTGGTCGGCCTCGCCACCGGCGCCGGGCGGCCGGAGCGCGCAGCGTCGTACGTGCGGTCGGCGGCGGCGTTGATCGTCTCGCTGCTCGCGGTCGCGGCGGCGATCCTCTGGTGGCGGCCGTCGCTCTGGATCGGACTCTTCAGCAGCGACCCCGGCATCCACGAGGTCGGATCGCTCTACTTCCGGATCATCGGACCGACCTATCCCTTCGTCGGCCTCTCGATGGTGCTCGCGTTCGCGTTCCAGGGACTCGGGCGCCCGACGGCGCCGCTCGCCGTGATGGCGATCCGGGTTCCGGTCGTCCTCGCGGCCGCGCTCGCGTGCACGCGCTGGCTCGGACTCGAGGAGCGCGCGGTCTTCGCGACCATCGCCGCCGGCAACGTCTTCTCGACCGCCGTCCTCGCCGCGCTCTTCGTCCGGCTCCATCGCGATCCCGCCCGCGCGTCGGCGCACGCGGACGCAGAAGCCGCGACGGCGGCCCTGCGCTCGTCGTCCGGCGGCTGAAGAGCCGCGCACCGTTTCGTCACCGCATCGTGACCGGTTCGTAAGGACTCCGACCGGCGCGTCCGCCAAATGCACGCCCACGAGGACGAGCACTCGATTGGGCGGGACGCGGCGCGGCGGTAGTCGCCCGCCTCCGGCGGCGCATCGATGCACGACGCCGCCGGCGCGACGTCCGACAGCGGGTAGCACGTCGAGGACGACCGATCGGTCGAAGGAGAAGACGTCATGGTTCGCGGTTCCCTCTCGTTTCGCGGTGCGCGCGCGTGTCTCGCGCTCGCCGCGGTCGCGTTGATCTCGGGCCCGGACGCCGCGCGCGGCACGGAGCTCGTGCGCGTCCGCATCAGCCAGTTCACCGGCGCCGAGCCCCTGGCGGTCGACAGCGCGACGAGCCCGCAGCTCTTCGCGCTCGACGGCGCGATCGCTTCCGCAGAGCTCCGCGCCGCCAACCCGCTCGGGGAGTTCAAGGGGGACCTCGGCCCGGCGACGTTCGAGCCGTCGCTCGCTCCCGCGCCGCCGGCCATCGACCCCGGCACGATCGAGCTCGTGATCACGCCGCACGCGGGATCGCCGATCGCGCCCGGCGGCATCCGCTTCCAGACCGCATCGCCCTTCGCGAACCCCACCAGCCTCGTGCTGCGCTGGAGCAAGGACGACTTCGCGACGGCGCTCTCCGTGATCGACATGGCCGCGACGACGGTCAGCGTGGTTCCGCTGAGCGCGACCGCTTCCGACGAGGAGATCGTCCTGCGCTGGGTCGCCGGCAACGACTTCGGCGAGTTCGGCGGGGGTGAAGCCGGGTTCGCCGGCGACGACATCGTCGTCGCGACCGATGCGAGCTTCCCGCCCGGAGGCTGCGACGCCGCCCCGGCGACGACCTGCCTCGAGCCCGGCAAGGCGGCCGTCAAGCTCATGCTCGGAAAGACTCCGGCGAGCCGCTCGGCGGCGTGGTCGTGGACGAAGGGCTCCGCGAGCCCGACCGACGTCGGCGATCCGACGGCGACGACCGGCTACCGGCTGTGCGTGTATGCGGACGGCGTGCTGGTCATGGGCGAGGCGATTCCGCCCGGCAGCGCCTGCGGAAACAAGCCGTGCTGGAAGAAGATCGGAGGCGGCGGATTCTCCTACGCCGACCGAACGGGTCGGGCGGACGGGATCACCGCCCTCACGGTCAAGCCCGGCGACGGCAACGCGCTGGTCCGGGTCCGCGGGCGGGGTCAGAAGCTCCTGCTTCCGGCGTTCCCGCTGACCGCGTTCCAAAACGTCAAAGTCCAGCTCGTGCGCGCGGACGCGCCGGTTTGCTGGAATGCGAGCTTCGCACCGCCCGCGCAGAAGAGCACCACGGCGGCGTTCGCGGACGCGCTCCCGTGAAGGAGCGGCCGCGCGTCAGGTCGGGATCGGGAAGATGATGGGCTCGCGCGAGCGCTGCGCCGAGCAGCGCTCGCGCTCGGGCTCCGGCATCGGCGCGAACGCTTCCGCCGCGTCGAGAGCGAGCGGCAGGATCCGGAGGTCGCCGGGCGTACAGAAGGCGTGCACGCCCGGCACGGAAAGCGCGAAGGTCACGCCGGCCGCGATCTCGTCCCGGTCGGTGTAGGGCTCGTACCAGGTCGTCGCGAAGCGCTCGCCGTCGGACCACGGGCGGCGCGCCGCGGCCTTGATCGCCATGACGCCGACGTCGCGGTCGGCGCACATCCGGAGCAGCTCCTCGGCGTTCCACCGGTAGGTCGCGTCCGCCCAGAGCCGCGGGTTCACGGGAAACATGACCGTGTCGAAGTCGTAGCGGCGCAGCGCCTCGACGAAGGTCGCCGGGGCCTCGACGTTGTGGCCGGTGATGCCGACGAAGCGGGTCAAGCCCTCGTCGCGCGCCCGGAACGCGACCTCGGCCGCCTCGCGCCGCTCGTCGAGGACCTCCAGCGTCGTGACCGCGTGGAGCTGGTAGAGATCGAAACGATCCGTGCGCAGCAGCCGGAGCGACTCCTCGAGCTGCGCCCGCGCGCCGTCGCGGTTCTTCCGCCCGGTCTTGCACGCGACGAACATGCGATCCCGCACCGCCGGCAAGTGCGGCCCGACGAGCCTCTCCGCCGCCCCGTACCGCGGCGCGATGTCGAGATGATTGACCCCGCGTTCGACCGCGAGCCGAAACCCGCGCGCGGCGTCCTCCTCGCTCGCGACGGCAAACGCCGCCCCACCGAGGATCGCCACCGTGCTGTGATGTCCCGTTCGGCCGAGCCGTCGCGTCTGCATGCGCCAGGCGTGCGCCAACGCGCAGCGGAACGCAACTCGTCGAGATCCGTCAGTCGCGAACGAGGAGGAGGCAGCCGCACGTCTGGCCGCCGCCGGCGCCGACGACGGCGACCTCCGGCGGCGTCGCGACCTGCCGCTCGCCGGCTTCCCCCCACATCTGCGTGGCCGCCTCGTGCAGGAACCCGTAGCCGTGGAGCCGGCCCGCCGAGAGCTGTCCGCCGTGCGTATTCAGCGGCAGCTCGCCGTCGCGCGCGATCCGCTTCCCGCCCTCGATGAAGGGACCGCTCTCGCCGACCGGACAGAACCGCAGCGCCTCGAGCCACGACATCGTGAGGAACGAGAACCCGTCGTAGAGCTGAGCCATCTGGACGTCCGACGGCTTGAGATCGGTGCGCGACCACATCTGCGCCGCCGCGTCGCGGTTCGGCATCGTGGTGAGGTCCTCGTACTGGTCCCACGACGGCCGGCCGCGCAGCGCCGCCCCGACGGACTCGATACGGAGCGGCCGGTGCTTCAGATCGCGCGCGCGATCGAGGCGCGACACGACGACCGCGGTCGCGCCGTCGCACGGCACGTCGCAGTCGTAGAGCGAGAAGGGCGTCGTGACGATGCGGGAGGCCATGTAGTCGTCGAGCGTCATCGGATCGCGGTAGATCGCGCGCGGGTTCACCTCGGCGTTCCGCCGCGCGTTGAGCGCGATCCAGGCCATCTGCTCCTTGGTCGTGCCGTAGCGGTGGAAGTGCGCCTGGGCGAAAAGCGCGATCCAGATCGCCGCCGACGGCGCCGAGAACGGCAGCGTCCACTGCATGAAGCCGTTCGCCTTGAACGGACCGCCTCCGCCGCCGCCGGGCATGACGGCGGCGCGCCCCTGCGCGCCCTGCGCACTTCCCTCCCACACCGACCGGAAGCAGACGACGTGGTTGCAGAGCCCGGCGGCGACCGCGAGCGTCGCCTTGATCACCGAGCCGAGCTGCCCCGAGGTCTCGAGCCCGCTGTCGTACCAGCCGACGTTCAGCCGGAGCGCGTCGATGACCTCGTACGCGCTCGCGCCCGAGAATCCCGGCGGCATGGCCATCGAGCCGGGATAGGTCGAGAGGCCGTCGACGTCCTTCACGTCGAGGCCGGCGTGCTCGATCGCGGCGAGGCAGGCGTCGAGGGTGAGCTCGAGCGGGTCGCGGCCGAGGCGCCGCCCGACGTCCGACTGCCCGACGCCGGTCACGCAGGTGGTGCGCTCGGCGGCTCCCATCACGCGCCCTCGGGCTCGAAGAGCGGGATGTAGACGTCGCCCTCCGGATCGGGGTGGTGCTCGAACACGACGCGCACCGGCATGCCGATCCGGATCGCATCGAGCGCGCAGCTCACGAGGTTCGTCGTGAGCCGCAGCGACGGCTGCTCGACGATCTCGACGATCGCGACCACGTACGGAATCTCCGGCCCCGGCATCCAGCGCTGGTGGTTGATCGAGTAGCTCGCGAGCGTCGCGCGACCGGACACCGCTTCGGTCGCCATCTTCTTCGACCGGCAGCGCGGGCAGATCGGCTGCGGCGGGTGAATGAAGAAGCCGCAGTCGCCGCACCGCCAGAAGCGCAGCTCACCGCGCGCCCCCGCGGTCCAGAAGTCGCGGTTGTCGTCCGTGAGCTTCGGCAGCACCCGGAACGGCACCTCGGTCGTAGGGTTGGTGGTCATCTCCGCGAGGAGTTTCGCACGAGCTCGTCCACCGTGTCACGCGCGCCCCGACCGGTCGCGAACGCCCCGGAGCGCGCGGCCGCGTACGCGGTCGCGCGCGGGTGGCAGGACGAAACCACAGGGCGTAGAGGTGATCGCCATCGCTGATGAAGGTGTCGCTCTTCTACCTGCCGTCGATCGGCAGCCGGGCCGAGATCGAGGCCGGGCGGGCCGGGCTGCGCCGCGATCTGTACGGCCGCATGCTGCGCGAGCTCGGCGAGCAGGCGCGGCTCGCGGACGACCTCGGCTACGACTCGATCAGCTTCACGGAGCACCACTTCCACGTCGAGGGCTTCGAGATCTCGAACAACCCGGTCCTGCTCGATCTCTTCGTCGCGATGCAGACCAAGCGGATTCGCGTGGGGCAGCTCGGGATCGTGCTGCCGGCGCAGAACCCGATCCGCGTGGCCGAGGACATCGCGATGCTCGACCACATGAGCGGCGGGCGCGCGAACGCCGGCTTCGCACGCGGCTACCAGCGCCGCTGGGTCGACGTCATGGCGCAGCAGACGCACGGCATCCACGGCGCGCTGCCGCACCAGCACGACGCGATCGACGAGGCGAACCGCGCCGCCTTCGAGGAGTGCTTCGCGATCGTCAAGCGCGCGTGGACCGACGACTGGCTCCGCTACGAGGGGCGCTACTGGCGCATCCCCGCCGGAGAAACGCCGTGGACGCTGGAGGCGACCGATCGCTACGGCGGCGGCGTCGAGGACGGGCTCCTGCGGTCGGTCGCGGTCGTGCCGAAGCCGCTCCAGCGCCCGCACCCGCCGATCTTCCAGCCGTTCGCCTCGTCGGAGCGGAGCATCCGCTGGTGTGCCCGCGAAGGCGTGACCGCGATCCTGCCGCCGCTCCACCCGTCGCTCGAGAGCGATCTCGTCCGGATCTACGCGGAGGAGTCGGGACGGCCGCTGGGCGACGGGATCGGCGTCTTGCGAGACGTCATCGTCGCGGACAGCGACGACGAGGCGATGGCTCTCTGGTCGTCGAGCGGCGCCTTCTCGGGCGCCGCGTGGTTCGCGCCCTTCGGCTTCAACCGCGGGATGGTCGACCCCGTCAGCGGCGAGATGCCGGACCTGCTCGGGGAGAGCCTCGCGCTCGTCGGAAGCGCGGACACGGTCGCGCGACAGCTCGAGCGTCTCGTCGCTCGCCTTCCGATCCGCTGGCTCTTCGCCTGGACGTACAACGGCCTCGTCCCGCACTCGACGCTCATGCGCTCGATCGAGCGGTTCTGGACCGAGGTCCTCCCGCGCGTCGGTCCGCCTCCGCCGGCTTGACGCACCCGCAACGCCTCCTCGGCCCCTCTCGCGGCGAATGTTCCGGGCGCACGGCTTCTCGCACGCCGCTGGCGCGCGAGGTCGGCGGCGCGATAGATCGGCGCGTGGCCACGCACACGGGAGGCTGCCTCTGCGAGGCGGTCCGCTTCGAGGTCGCCGAGCCTCTCACCCGGATCGAGGTCTGTCACTGCAGCCGGTGCCGGCGCTCGTACGGCGTCGGCTTCGCCGCCACGGTCTACGCGCGCTCCGCAGGGTTCTCGTGGACGCGGGGACGGGACGCGGTGACGGCGTACGACGCGCCGCTGCGGACGAGCCCGCCGGCCTACCGCCACACCTTCTGCGCTCGCTGCGGATCGCCGCTCCCGATCGTGCGCGACGACTTCGGCTTCGTGGAGATCCCGGTGGGAACGCTCGACCGCACGCCCGACCGGCCGCCCGCGTACGAGATCTTCGCGCGCAGCAAGCCGCCATGGCTGCCGGCTTCCGTCGCCGGGCGGAGCTTCGACGCGGCGGCACCGCGTGCGGAGCACGTCGCGCGCGAGCTCGCCGGGAAGCGCGACCGCTGACGGGAGCCGCGACCGCGCCCGACGGCGTCCAACGCGGGTGTCTGGACGTTCGACGCGCATTCGTGCATGGCTCCGAGGTGCGCGTCGGCATCGACCTGACGGCGCTCCTTCCCGAGGCGACCGGCGTCGACGTCGCGCTCGTCGGCCTCGTGCGTGCGCTCGCGCGCACGGATCGCGAGACCGCCTACTCGATCTTCGTGAATCGCGAGGACCGCGGGCTCTTCGCCGGAACGCTGCCCGAGAACTTCGCCCTGCGCGCGCTCAGCGTCCGCCCGCGCGCCGCACGCCTCGCGTTCCAGCAGGCGGTTCTGCCGATCGCCGCCGTGCGGCTCCGGCTCGACGTCCTCCACTCGCCGTCGTTCATCCTGCCGCTCGTCCGCGCGACCGCGCGCCATGTCCTGACGATCCACGACATGACGTCGTTCTCGCGCCCGCGCGACCACATCCGGCTCCGCCGGAGCCCGCTCTACCTCGCCGCCGTTCGAGCCAGCGTCGCACGCGCGGACGTCGTCGTCGTTCCGTCGCGCGCGGTGGAGATCTCGATCGCACGCTACCTCGGAGCGGCGGCGGCGGAGCGCGTCCGGGTGGTGCCGTGGGGCGTCGCCGACGACTTCCGCCCGGACCCGCCGGACGAGGCGCGGCGGCGCCTCCATCGGCTCGCCCTTCCGCCCTCGTACGTTCTGTACGTCGGCACGATCGAGCCGAGAAAGAACGTGCTCGGCCTCCTCGGCGCCTATCGCCGGCTGGTCGAGCGGCGCGGCGACGCGCCGACCCTCGTGCTCGCGGGACGGCGCGGCTGGGGCGAGGACGAGGTGCTTCGCGAGCTCGCGCGCCCCGAGCTCCGCGCCCGCGTCCGGCGGCTCGGCTACGTGCCGGCGAGCGAGCTTCCCGCGCTCTACGCGGGCGCGACCGTCTTCGCGTATCCGTCGTTCGAGGAGGGATTCGGCTTTCCGCCCCTCGAGGCGATGGCGTGCGGCGTTCCGACGATCGCGACCGCGGGCTCGTCGCTCGCGGAGAACCTCGCCGGCGCCGCCGAGCTCGTCCCGGCCGGCGACGTCGCGGCGCTCGCGGACGCGCTCGACGCTCTCCTCCGCGACGGCGCGCGCCGCGCCGACCTCCGCGCGCGCGGCACCGAGCGCGCGCGCGCGTTCCGCTGGGACGAGACCGCCCGGCGGCACGTCGCCGTGTACCGCGCGCTGGCGCCGGCTGCGGCGGAGGCGAAGCTCGCGCAGGGCGTTGCCGAAGGCGGCGACGCGTGCCAGGCGTGGAGGCGATGAGCTCCTCGCACGCCGCCGGGGCCGACGAGCGCGCCCGCGCGGAATCCGACCTGCCCGCGCACGTCGCGTCGCTCGTCCGGCACGAGTACGAGGCGATCGATCCGGGGTTCGGCCGGTGCCTCGACGTCCTCGCCCGCCAGGGCGCGAGCGAGATCTGGCACAAGCACGGGACCTTCCTCGACCACCTGCTCGGCGTCTGGCGGATCCTCGCGGCGTGGCGCCAGCCGCTCGACGTCTGCCGGCTCGGCCTCATGCACAGCGTCTACTCGAACAGCTTCGTCCGCATGAAGGTGTTCGACTCCCACCGCTCCGGCGGCCGCGACGCCGTGCGCGAGCTGATCGGCGCCGAGGCCGAGCGCCTGGTGCACCTGTTCTGCGAGATCCGGCGCGAGCAGCTGCTCCCGGGCGTGCGCGTGAAGGACGGCGCGGCGATCCCGGCCGAGGGGATCGCGGTCGACCTCTACCGCGGCGGCGGCTCGGTCCGGGTGTCGCGCCGCGACCTCGGCGTCTTCCTCGTCGTCACCATGGCCGACTACGCCGAGCAGCACTTCGCGTGGCAGGACCGTCTCTTCGCGAACGTCGACGGAGATCCCACGCGCGCGGGGAACCCGCACTCGCTCTGGCCGGGGGACAACCGCCCGGGACTGTGGATGCACCTCAACGCGCGCCTCGGACGCCTCGCCGCGGCGTGCGGGGCGGATCCGCTGCCGCCCGTCTTCGCGCGCTGCACCGCCGACGTCGCGCCGGCAGCCGAGCGCGACGCGCGCGACCTCTACTGGGACGCGATCGTCGAGGCGAGCGCTCGCGACGACGCCGCCCGCGCCGCGGAGCGGTTGCGCGCGGCGTGCGAGCGGAACCCGTTCGTCGCGGAGCCGCACGTGCTGCTCGCGCAGGCGATGCTGAACGGCGGGCGCTGGCCGGAGGCGCTCGCCGAGGCGAGGGCGGCGCTCGCGCTGCTCGCGTCCTGGGGAACCTCCTGGGACAAGCGGCTCTCGTGGGAGGCGTGGGTCGCGTGGTCGCGCGTCCTCGCCAAGGCGGCGCGCGAGCGCTCGTGGCCGGACACCGCGATCGGCATCGTGAGCCTCGGAGAGGTGCGCGCCGGCGCTTGACGGCAGCGCGGCAAAGCGCTCCGTCGCTATCGCGCGAAGTCCCTGCCCAGGGAGTACGCCTTCTGCAGGTATCCCTGCCGGGTCGCGTCGTCGGCGCCGTGGACGGCGTAGAAGTAGACGTGCTCGACTTTCTCGATGCCGGGATAGGCGAACGTGAACTCGTCGATGAGACGCCTCATCGCGTCGCCGAGGCCGGACTCGTAGGCGCGCTCGTCGAAGATCGTGGTGCTCATGATCAGCGCCTTCTCGTGCCGGAGAAGCGGAACGCGACCTCCGATGTCGCCTCGCCATCCTTCCGGCTTCAGCCCGAAGGCGAACCCGAGGGTGAACACCCGGTCGATCCACCCCTTGAGGATCGCCGGGAAGCCGACGAAGTAGACGGGCGCGACGATCGCCAGCGCGTCCGCTTCCGCCACCTTGCGCTGCTGTGCGGCCACGTCCTTCGGCCCGCCCCGCTGACGGAGTCGCTGGATGATTCCGCGCGCGTCCCGGTCGCCGATCCATCGCTTGACGAGCAAGCGCCGGATGGGGCCTCCCGCGGCCGCGAGGAGATCCTCCTTCACCCGCATCCGCTCGAGCACGTCCGGCGGCACGCTGTCGTCGATCCAGTTGGGCGCGTCCTCGCCGCGAAAAACGGGATCGAAGTGGATGCCGTGCAGGTCGACGATCTCGTTGCTGTGGCCGCCGTCCGCGAGACCGGCGGCGAACCGCTCGAGGATCGCATGGCAAAACGACCGCGGATTGTGGTGCGCATAGACCGTCAGAACCCTCATGAGCGGTCTCCGGAACGCGAAGCCGCGATCGCGACCCGCTCCATCCGACGCGTGTGCCATCCGAGGACGAAGGCCGCGCAGAGGGCGGAGGCCAGCTCGGCCAGCGCGAGGACCGCGGCGGTCGTCTCGAACGCGGCGTGAGCCGCGGTGGTTCCGTTCGGAAGATGATGAACGTTGTCCGGGGACACGAACACGTAGTGGTAGTACACGCCGAAGAGGAGCGCGCCGCACATCGCGACGAGGAACGTCCAGAGTCCCCATCGCTCGTATCGAGTCCAGAGCAGCGCGGTCGCGACCAGCGGAGCGAGCACGACGACGGCGTAGACGAAGAGGTTCTGCCCGGAGGAGAGCGTCACCCCGAGCTCCGAGTGCGCCGAGCCGTGCCACATGGCGACGATCAGGTGGACGGCCGCGAGCGTGGCGAGCGCGATCTTCTCCATCGTCTGCATCTCCTCGGTTCACCGTCCGGACGCCGCGCACCGCGCTGTCCCGCCTCATTTCGTGCGGCGCTCCGCGACGGCGCGGCGTTCCGGATCGAACCAGGGCCCAGCGGCGCCATCGGCGCGCTCAGATCGCGCCCGCGCCGCCGGACGGCAGGACGCCCTTCGGGCCGGCGGCGGCGCGCTCGCCGAGGATCTCGGCGAGATCCTTCGCGTCGAGCTTCTCCTGCGCGAGGAGGCGCTGCGCGAGCGCCTCGAGCTGTGCACGGCGCTCCTCGAGCATTCGCTTCGCGTCGCCGTAGCACGACCGCAGGATCTCGAGCTGCTCCTCACCCACCAGGCGCTCGATCTCCGCCGAGTGCGGCGCGCTGTCCGGCCCCTGGCCGAGGAACCCGACCTGGCCGCGCCCGACGAGCGACAGGTTCGGCAGGCGCTTGCTCATGCCGTAGACGGTGATCATGTCGCGCGCGATCCGGCTCGCCTTCTCGATGTCGTCCGAGGCGCCGGTCGAGATCACGCCGAACGTGAGCTCCTCGGCGGCGCGCCCGCCCATGAGCGTCCGGATGCGGCCGAGCAGCTCGTCGTACGACATCAGGTAGCGGTCCTCGAGCGGCGCCTGCAGCGTGTAGCCGAGGGCGCCGCGGCCGCGTGGCACGATCGAGACCTTCTGCACCGGGTCGGCGCCCGGCGTGAAGTAGCCGATCAGCGTGTGGCCCGACTCGTGGTACGCGACCGTCCGGCGCTCCTGCACGTTCAGGACGCGGTTCTTCTTCTCGAGGCCGCCGATCACGCGCTCCATCGCGTCCTGGAAGTCGACCTGCCGGATCTCGTCGCGGCTGCGCCGTGCGGCGAGGAGCGCCGCCTCGTTGCACAGGTTGGCGATGTCGGCGCCGACGAAGCCGACCGTCTGCGCGGCCATCGTCGCGAGGTCGACGTCGGCCGCGAGCTTCAGGTGGCGGACGTGCACCCGGAAGATCGCGAGGCGTCCCTCGCGGTCGGGCCGGTCGACCAGGATCTGGCGGTCGAAGCGGCCGGGGCGGAGGAGCGCCGGGTCGAGCACCTCGGGCCGGTTCGTGGCCGCGATCAGCACGACGCCCGCGGTCTTGTCGAACCCGTCCATCTCCACGAGGAGCTGGTTCAGCGTGTTCTCGCGCTCGTCGTAGCCGCCGACGACGGGCCCCTGCCCCGCGCGCGACTTCCCGATCGCGTCGAGCTCGTCGATGAAGATGATGCAGGGCGCCTTCTTCTTCGCGTCGCCGAAGAGGTCGCGCACGCGGGCGGCGCCCACGCCGACGAACATCTCGACGAAGTCCGAGCCGGAGAGGCTGAAGAACGGCACGCCGGCCTCGCCCGCGACCGCACGCGCGAGAAGGGTCTTCCCGGTTCCGGGCGGCCCCACGAGGAGGACGCCCGTCGGAAGCTTCGCGCCGAGGCGCGTGTACTTCGATGGCTCCTTCAGGAACGCGACCACCTCGCGCGTCTCCTCGATCGCCTCGTCGACGCCCGCGACGTCCGAGAAGTGGACGCGGTCGTTCGGATCGACCTCGTAGATCCTCGCCTTGCTCTTCCCGAGGTTCAGGGCCGCGGGCCCCTGCCCCATCCGGCGCATGACGTATCCCCACACGAGGAACATCAAGCCGAACGGGATGACCCAGTTCAGGAACAGGTCCCGGAAGAAGTGGGTCTCGAGCTCGGCTCGGAAGTCGACGCCGTGCGCCTGCAGGGTCGCGACCAGCGACCGGTCCTCGACCGGCGTCACCGTGAACTGCCGGCGGATCCGGTCCTGCCGCTCCTCGGCCTCGCGCCGCGCGTCGGCGCGCACGCCGCTCCACCACGCGCGGAGACGCGCGAGGTCGAGCCGCCACGGCGTCTCCTTCGCCGGCGGCTCGAGCGTGCTCGGATGGGAAGCGGCGGACGCCGGTCGTGCGACGGCCCCGCCGGCCGCTGCAGGCGGCGCCGCCTTCGCTGGCGTGGGCGCGCTCGGCTCGGACGGCGCGGCGCGCGATCCCTCGCCCGCTTCCGCGTCCGGCGCGCTCGACTTCATCTCGCCGTAGATCGTCCCCTGCGTGAGGACGACCTTCTCGACCTGGTCCTTCGCCACGCGGTCGAGGAACTCGCTGTAGGCGATCTGCGGGACGTCCGGCCGCGAGAAGAACGTCGACTGGACGACGACGAGAAGGAAGAAGATCCAGAGGTAGTAGGCGAGCGAGAATCGCGTGCGCGGCTTCATCGAGCTCCTCGTGCGGCTCGGATGCCGCCATGCATCGCGACCCGACGCAAGCGCGCCGCGCCGGGTCGGCGGGCCGCGATTCGCGGCTCGATGGGGCGCGAGCTCGTCTGCGCGGCGGGCGATTTGACGATTCTGCAGCGCGTGCCTGCAACGCGCGCGACGCGAAGCTACCCGCGCGATCGCCGCCTCGTGCGCGGCGCCCCGCTCGCGGGTCGATCCGTGGAACGAGCCTTGCTGCCTTCGATCCTCCGGGGAGGTTTTGCCGTGAGCGATGCAGCATATCCGCAGAAGGTCGTCGTCATCACCGGAGCGTCGAGCGGCTTCGGCAAGGGCGCCGGGATCGAGCTCGCGCGCCGCGGCGCGAGCGTCGTCCTCGCGGCGCGCAGGAGCTCGAGGAGGTCGCGCGCGAGTGCGAGCGCGACGGCGGTCGCGCGATCGCGGTCCCGACCGACGTCAGCGTGCGGGAACAGATGGAGGCGCTCGGCAAGTCGGCGCTCGACGCGTTCGGCCGCATCGACGTCTGGGTGAACAACGCCGGCGTCGGCGCGCTCGGCCGCTTCGAGGACGTTCCTCTGGACCTCCACGACCAGGTGGTCCGCACGGATCTGCTCGGCACGCTGTACGGGACCTACGTCGCCTATCGCGAGTTCGTGCGGCAGCGCTCCGGCACGCTCATCAACGTGTCATCGGAGCTCGGGAAGCACACCGTGCCGTACTTCGCGTCCTACGCCGCGGCGAAGCACGGCGTCGTCGGACTCAGCGACGCGCTCCGGCAGGAGGTCGGGCAGAACGGGCTCGACGGGATCCACGTCTGCGTCGTGCTCCCGACCGCGCACGACACTCCGTTCTTCGACCACGCCGCGAACTACACCGGGCACGAGGTGAAGGCCCGTGGCCCCTGCACGACCCGCAGAACGTCGTCGACGTCCTGGTCGGCCTGGTCGCGGACCCGAAGGACCAGAAGATCGTCGGCGCGGACGGCATCGCGAAGGTGCTCCTCCAGAAGCTGGCGCCCGCGGTCGCCGAGAAGCTCGGCGCGAAGCAGATGCAAAAGACCCAGATGGAGCAGCCGCCGCCGGGCCCGGACACGAGCGGAGCCGTCAAGCGACCGATGGCGGAAGGGACGGAGGTCGGCGCGGGCCGCCGCGAAACCGGCCGCTGAGGGTCAGCGCGCTTCGAACGGGACGCTCTCGTAGCCGTGCACGTTGCTCATGTGCACGCGCACGCAGCGCGACTCGTCGATCGCATAGCGCGGAAACCGCCGGGAGAACTCCTCGAGCGCGACCCGGCTCTCGAGGCGCGCGAGCGACGCGCCCAGGCAGAAGTGGATGCCCTGCCCGAAGCCGAGGGCGATCGGGACCTTGCGCGTCACGTCGAAGCGATCGGGATCCTCGAACTCGCGCTCGTCGCGATTGCCGGACGCCGTGAGGACCAGGATCCGCGATCCGCGCGGGACCGGCACGCCGTACCACTCGACGTCGCGCATGACGGTCCGTCCCTGGTACTGCGACGGCGACGTGTAGCGCAGCACCTCCTCCACCGCGCCCGGGATCACCGCCGCGTCCTCGCGGATCCGGTCGTACTGCTCCGGATGCCGGGCGAAGAGGACGGCCGCGTTCGCGAGGAGCTTCGTCACGGTCTCGTTGCCGGCGGAACCGAGGAGCGAGCAGAAGCCCGCGATCTCGCCGTCGGTCAGCTTGGTGGTGCCGCCGTCGTCCGACTCGACCTCGGCGTCGAGCAGCGCGGCGATGAGCCCTTCGTTCGGCGACCGACGGAGCTCGGTCACGAGCTCGAACCAGTAGCCGATCATCTTCGCCATCGCCTCGATCGCGCGCGGCGGGATCTCGGGAGTGTCGCGGTCGCGCTCGAGCGCGAGGTCCATCCAGTGGCGCAGCTCGACGCGATCGCCCGGCGGCACGCCGAGCAACGTGAAGATCACCTCCATCGGCAGCGGCGTCGAGAAGTCGGCGACGAAGTCTCCGCCGCCGCGCGCGACGAGGTCGTCGAGCAGGCGGACCACCGTCGCGCGCACGAACGGCTCGAGCTCCGCGACGCGCCTCGGCGTGAACGCGCGGCTCACGAGCTTCCGCAGGCGATCGTGGCGCGGCGGATCGAGGAAGATCATCATCGGCGTCGCCTCGAACAGGCGCGCGTCGAGCCGCTCGACGGTCGTGCCCTCCGCCGAGCTGTAGGTCTCCCAATCGTACGAGGCGGCGACGACGTCGCGGAAGCGGGAGAGAGCGAAGAAGTCGAGCGCGTCGTTGCGGTAGAGCGGCGCGTGGTCCCGAAGCCAGCGGTACGTCGGGTACGGGTTCTCGTGGAACTCGTGCGAGAACGGGTTCAGCTCCATCGCGCCCACCTCATCACCGCTTCGGGTCGCGCTTCAAGCCGTTCACGAAGAGCTCGACCATCGCCGGCAGGAAGACGTCGTCCGGCGGGGGCTCGGGGCCGAGGCCCGGAAAGAAGCTCCGGACCCCGACCTGGATCCAGAGCTGCGACAGGAAGGACTGCGTCGCGGCGCGCGGGTCGATCTCGCGCAGCGTGCCGTCGGCCATCTTGAGCCGGAAGTAGGCGTCGAGGAAGACGAAGACGTTGTTCGGGACGTCGCGCTCGACCGAGAACCCGAACTCCTTCACGAGGTCGCGCTCGACGATCGCGAGCCGAATGAGGCGAGCGATCTGGTCGCCGTGGAAGAAATCGAGGAAGGCGCGCCCGAAGCGCGTAAGGAACTCCGCGACCGGAAGGTCCGCGGAGAGGTTCAGCGCCGCGACCCGCTCCGGCAGCTTCGCCTGCTCGATGGCGACCGCCCGGAAGAGGCTCGCCTTGTCCGGGAAGTACCAGTACAGGGCCGCGGGCGACCGGAGGCCGGCGGCGACCGCGATCCGCTTGATCGTCGCGCGCGCGTACCCGACCTCGGAGAAGATGCGGAGGGCCGCATCCAGGATGCGCGTGCGACGGTCGCCCTCGGGTGTTTCGGCGGGCGGCGTCGGCGACCCCATGGCGGTGCTTCGCACGCGACCCTCCGCGGGCCAAGGGCCCCGGCCCGCCCGGGGTCCGGGGGCTCGGTCCGGACGACCAGGCGAACCGGGAACACCCGGGGCCCACGCGTCCCGCTTATCACCCGATTGAACGTTCAATCAAGAGCCTTCTCGGTCGGATTCCGGGTTGCTCCGCGCCCCGTAGAAGGCGAGGTTTCCGGCGTGCCGATGGGAAGCGCCGCGTCCTTCGATACCCGCTGGCCGCTCTGCTGGACTCGACGGCTGCCGCGCCTCGCGGCCGTCGCCTCGGGCGCGATCGCCGCCGCTTGCGTCCTCGGGCCGGTCGTTCGGCAGGCCGCGGCGCACTCCTTCGCTCCCGCCCTGCTCGAGGTGCGGGAGCGACCGGACGGCTCGGCGCTCGTCGTCTGGAAGACCTCGCCGCTCCGCCCGAGCGGGACGAGCCTGGATCCGATCCTGCCCGAGCGCTGCGCTCCCGCGTCCCCCCGTTCGCTCGATCAGTCGGGAGAGGGCGTCGTCGAGACGTGGGTCGTGGACTGCGGGCGGGGCGGGCTCGTCGGCGAGACGATCTCCGTGCGCGACCTCGCGGCCTCGCGGAGCGACGCGCTCGTCCGGATCGCGCTCGCGGACGGTCGCGTCGTGCAGGCGGTCCTCCGCCCCGACGAGCCGGAGCTCGTCGTCCCGGCGCGGCCGTCGCGCCTGGACGTCTTCCGGTCGTACGCGGGCCTCGGGGTGGAGCACATCGCGACCGGGCCCGACCACCTGCTGTTCGTCCTCGGCCTCCTTCTCATCGTGCGCGGGCGCCGGTCCCTTCTCCAGACGATCACCGCGTTCACGATCGGCCACAGCCTGACGCTCACGCTCGCTGTCCTCGGCATCGCGAACGTCTCGTCGGCGGCGACGGAGCTGCTGATCGCGCTCAGCGTGCTCGCGCTCGCGGTCGAGATCGCGCGCGGCCCGAGCGAGCCGAAGACGCTCGTCCGGACCCGTCCCTGGCTCGTCGCGTTCGCCTTCGGGCTGCTGCACGGGCTCGGCTTCGCGGGAGCGTTGCGCGAGATCGGCCTCCCCGAGGGCGAGATCCCGATCGCGCTCTTCTCGTTCAACGTCGGCATCGAGGTCGGGCAGATCGCGTTCGTCGCGGTCGTGGAGGTCGCGTGGCTGGTGCTCCGGCGGCTCGCCGAGCGAGCGTCGCGGCGGTCCCGGGCGAGCGCTCTCGCGCGCCTGCAATGGGTGCCGAGCTACGCGATGGGGACGCTGGCGGCCTACTGGTGCTGGGAGCGCGCCGGCGCGCTCCTCCACCTCCGGTAGGGGCGACTTGGAAGGGCACGCCCGTCCGTTACCTTGAGAGCCCAGGACCGCGCCCGATGAAGGACGACAGCTCGCCTCCCATCCCGGATGGAACGCCCGCGAGTCCGGGGACCCCGGCCTCTCCGGCGGCGTCCACAGCGATGACGCCCGCGTCGCCGGACCTCGCGATCGGGACGTTCACCGACCACGGCCCATGGACGATCGCCGGCGCGCCGCTTCCCTGGCGCGGTCCGGTCGAGGCGCTCCGCGCGTCTGCGCAGCGGGAGCTGCCGGCCCTCACGCGGCCGCGCTGGCTTCCGCCCCTCGGACGGTTCCTCGAGGCCGGGACGCTCATCGGCGGCGCGCTCCTCGCATGGCACTTCCGCGAGCGCCGGCGTGGCGGCGCGGAATCGCGCCGCGGACTGTCGCGCCGGCTGCGGCGCGCGTTCGAGCATCTCGGCCCGGCGTACATCAAGCTCGGGCAGATCGTGTCGTCGGGTCAGGGCATCTTCCCCGACGAGCTGGTGGAGGAGTTCAAGCTCTGCCGCGACCAGGTGCCTCCGGAGCCGTTCGAAACCGTCGAGCGCGTCGTCGTCGAGGACCTCGGCCGGCCGATCGCCGACGTCTTCGAGTCGTTCGACCGGGAGTGCCTCGCGGCCGCCTCCATCGCGCAGGTGCACGCGGCGCGCCTCCGGACGGGTGAGGACGTCGTCGTGAAGGTGCAGCGGCCGCAGGTGTCGCGGCTCGTCCGGCGCGACATCGAGGCGATGGCGTGGATCGCGCCCTGGCTCGTCGGACGGATCCCGGTCGCCGGGCTCGCGAACCCGCCGGCGCTGGTCGAGCTGTTCGCCGAGACCGTGATCGAGGAGCTCGACTTCCGGCTCGAGGCGGACAACATGCTCGACATCGCGCGCGTCCTGCGCGAGGCCGGGCAGAGGGTATTCGTCGTGCCGCGGCCGCACCCGACGCTCGTCACCCGGCGCATCCTCGTCATGGAGCGCCTCCGCGGCTTCAAGTACGAGGACGTCGCCGGCATGCGCGCTGCCGGGATCGACACCGCCGAGGTGCTCCGGTCGATGCTGATCGCGTTCCTCGAGGGCGCGATGATCTACGGCGCGTTCCACGGCGACCTCCACGGCGGCAACCTCTTCGTCATGCCGGACGGCCGCGTCGCGCTCTTCGACTACGGGATCACCGGCCGCATGAACGAGAAGCAGCGGCTCGCGTTCCTCCGAATGATGATGACGGGCGCGGTGAACGACGTGCCCGGCCAGATCGCCGCGTTCCGCGACCTCGGCGCGCTCCCCGAGGACGTCGACATCCCGGCGCTGATCCGCGCGCTCAAGATCGACCAGCCGGTGCGCGACCCGACCAAGATGGCGGGCGACGAGCTCGTGCGCGAGGTGCGCGAGATCCTGAAGGCGCTCCTCGCCCACGGCGCGAAGCTCCCGAAGAACCTCATGCTGTACGTGAAGAACATGATCTTCATGGACGGCGCGCTCGCCCGCTACGCGCCCGACGTCGACCTCTTCGCGGAGTTCGCGAAGGTCTACACCTACTTCGCGCTCAAGCACGGGCCGCGGATCGTCTCGGAGATCGGCTTCGACCCGGCGCAGAACGCGTTCGACGCCGCCGGCATGCGCGCGCAGCTCGGGCTCGAGGACGACGTCGCCTCGCTCACCCACCGCCAGCTCCAGGAGCGCCGCAAGCTCCTCCAGAAACGCCTCGAGGACGCCGGCGGCCTTCCGATCCCCGAGCGCGACTGAATCATTCAACGAGGGAAACGCTTCCCTCGCCCCGTTCGGCAAAGCCGAACGGGGAGTTATCCGACGAGGGAAACGCTTCCCTCGCCCCGTTCGGCAAAGCCGAACGGGGCCCCACTCCCTGCGGAGTCGCTTCGCTCGCTGCTCGAGTCGGGATGCGACTGGTTCCGACAGCGTCTCACGGAACCGGTTGACTCCGATCGTGCGCGCGCGATAGCGCTGCATTTCCGCCATCGTCGCGGATCTCACTCTCTCTCATTTTTGGATGGACGGCATGCGCGTGCGAACGGCAAGACGCCTCACGACGATTCTCCTCACCGCGATCGCGGCGCTCCTCCCCACCGCGCGCGCGACGGCCGCGTTCGTGAACTTCGAAACCGGCCAGGTGCGCCCGCTCGCGCTGTCACCCGACGGCACGCGCCTCTTCGCCGCGAACACCCCCGACAATCGCCTCGAGATCCTGACCGTGAGCGCGTCCGGGATCGCGCACGCCGCTTCGGTCCCGGTCGGGCTCGAGCCGGTGGCAGTGGCGGCGCGGAGCGATTCCGAGGTGTGGGTCGTGAACCACCTCTCGGACAGCATCAGCATCGTGGACGTCGCCTCGGATCCGCCGCGCGTGGTGCGCACGATCCAAACCTGCGACGAGCCGCGCGACATCGTGTTCGCGGGGCCGGGCGGACAGCGCGCCTTCGTGACGACGGCGCGCCGCGGCCAGAACTGCCCGGTCGCCGCCAGCCCCACGACACCCGGCCTCGGCCGCGCGGTCGTGCAGGTCTACGACGCGGCCGCCCTCGGGACCGCGCTCGACGGCGGCCCGATCGCGAACCTCGAGCTCTTCGGCGACACCCCGCGCGCGCTCGCGCGGACCGCGAACGGCGCGACCGTGTACGCCGCCGTCTTCCAGTCGGGCAACCAGACGACGTCGATCAACGAGGGCTTCGTCTGCGACGGCGGCGCGTCGGCGGCGCCCTGCACCAGCTCGGGCGTGAACGCGCCCGGCGGCCTACCCGCACCGAACGTCAACGTCGAAGGCGAGACCGGCCCGGAGGTCGGCCTCATCGTGAAGCTCGATGCCCTGAGCGGCCAGTGGCGCGACTCCATCGGCCGCGACTGGTCGAGCGCCGTCCGCTTCGACCTCCCCGACCTCGACGTCTTCGCGATCGACGCGAACGCCGGGGTGCCGGCGCAGACGGCGAGCTTCGCGCACGTCGGGACGGTGCTCTTCGACATGGCCGTGAACCCGGTGAGCGGCAAGGTCTACGTGAGCAACACCGACGCGCGGAACGAGGTGCGCTTCGAGGGCCCCGGCCTCGCGTTCGGCAGCACGACGGTCCAGGGACACCTGCACGAAGCCCGCATCACGGTGCTCGACGGCGCGAGCGTCCTGCCCCGCCACCTGAACAAGCACATCGACTACTCCGACCGCCCCGCCCCCGCGGGCGTGAGCGACAAGAGCCTCGCGACGCCGACCGCGATCGCGGTCACGGCCGACGGGACGAAGGCGTACGTCGCCGCGTTCGGCTCGAGCAAGATCGGCGTGCTCGACACCGCCGCGCTCGAGGCCGACTCCTTCGTTCCCGACGCGGCTGACCACATCCCCGTCAGCGGCGGCGGGCCGACCGGCATCGTCCTCGACGAGGCGCGCGACCGCCTCTACGCGCTCACGCGCTTCGACGACTCGATCTCGATCGTGCAGCTCTCGACGGCGACCGAGATCGCGCACGTTTCGCTCTTCGATCCCGAGCCGGCCGCGATCGTCGACGGGCGGCCGTTCCTCTACGACGCCGCGGCGACGTCGAGCAACGGCGAGGCGTCGTGCTCGAGCTGTCACGTCTTCGGGGATTTCGACAGCCTCGCGTGGGACCTCGGCAATCCCGACGACGCCGTGCTCAACAACCCGCTGCCCTTCCGCATCGGCCCGATCGGCATCGACAAGGACTTCCACCCGCTGAAGGGGCCCATGACGACGCAGAGCCTGCGCGGCATGGCGAACCACGGCTCGATGCACTGGCGCGGCGACCGCACCGGCGGCAACGACCCGGGCGGCAGCGCGATGGACGAGGACGCCGCCTTCAAGAAGTTCAATCCCGCTTTCGTGGGGCTGATCGGCCGCGCGAACGAGCTGCCGGCCGCGGACATGCAGGCCTTCACCGACTTCATCTTGACGGTGACGTACCCGCCGAACCCGATCCGCAACCTCGCCAACACCCTCACCACGGCCGAGCAGGCGGGCCACGACCTCTTCTTCGGCCGGGTGACGGACGTCCTCTTCAACTGCAACGGCTGCCACAAGCTGGACCCGGCGCAGGGCTTCTTCGGCAGCGACGGCTTCGGGACGTTCGAGGGCGAGAGCCAGATGTTCAAGATCGCCCACCTGCGGAACGCGTATCAGAAGGTCGGAATGTTCGGGATGCCGCCGGACGCGCCGCAGGGACCGCAGGTACGCGGATTCGGCTACCTCCACGACGGCAGCGTCGACACCATCGCGCGCTTCCTCTCGGCGAGCGTCTTCTCGCTGAGCGGGACCGAGCGGAACAACCTCCGGCGCTTCGTCCTCGCGTTCGACTCGAACCTCGCCCCGATCGTCGGCCAGCAGACCACGCTCGCGGCCACGAGCCCCAACAACGTCAAGAACCGTATCGACCTGCTGCTCGCGCGCGCCGCGGCCGGCGAGTGCGACGTCGTCGTGAAGGGCACGATCGCCGGCATCCAGCGCGGCGGCGTCCGGCTCGCGGACGGGACGTTCCGGATGGACCGCTTCGCGGACGCGCCGCTCACCGACGCCGCGATCCGCTCGTTCACCGCGACGCCGGGCCAGGAGATCACCTACACCTGCGTCCCGCCCGGCTCCGGCGAGCGGATCGGCATCGACCGCGACCAGGACGGCTTCCTCGACCGCGACGAGCTCGACACGGGCAGCAGCCCGACCGATCCGTCGAGCATCCCGCCGGGCGCGACGCCGACACCTTCGCCCACCCCGACGCCGACGCCGGTTCCGACCGCGACGCCGACCCCGACGCCGACGCCGACTCCCACCCCGGTGCCGACGCCGACTCCGGTCTCGTTGCGCGTCGCCGCGTTCACGCTGCGCGACGATACGAGCGTTCCGCCGAACCCGAAGCGCAGCACGCTCGCGTTCCGGGCGGCTCCGGGAAGCGGGCTGCCGAGCGGCGTCGTCCTGCTTCCGCCCAACAGCGCCGGGGATCCCACGACCGCCGGCGCGACCGGCGGCGGCGCGACGGTCGTGATCTACCGGGCCGACGGCGGATCGGACAAGGTCACGTTGACGCTCGATCCCGCGCGCTGGCTGCGTTCCGGCACGTCGGAGCGGCCGGTCTACCAGTACCGCGACCCGCAGGGCGCGGCCGGACCCATCACGTCGGTCTCCGCGCGAAACGGCGTCCTGGTGATCCGCGGCAAGGGCGCGGCGATGTACCAGCTCGACGGCGCCCCGCAGAACGCGATGGCGCTTCGCGTGCGGCTCGGGAGCGGACCGGAGATGTGCGGCAGCACGGGGCCGAAGCCGCCGGCGACCTCCAACGACACCACCGTCAAGTTCCTGGGTGCTCCGAACGTCGTGCCGCCGGTGCCGTGCCCGCCCGTCCCGTGAGGAAGGCCGGTCGGTGACCCGCCTTCTCCTGCGATCTTTCCGAGGGCGCGGCGCCGCCAGGGCTCTCGACTTCCCCGGTCACCCGGCGTCGTGGATCGCCGTGAGCGCGCTTCTCGCCGCCGGATGCGGCGACGCCGGCACCGTGCGCCTCGCGCCGGCCGAGATCATCCGCGACCGCATCGCGATGCTCGCTCCGGCGGCCAGCTTCGGCCACCGCGGCACCGGCATCAACCGCCCCGGACACGCGCTTCCCGAGAACTCCATTCCTTCGTACGTGCAGGCGATCGCCGACGGGGCCGACGGGATCGAGCTCGACGTCGAGCTCACGTCCGACGGCGGCCTCCTGGTGATGCACGACGACACCCTCGATCGCACGACGACCTGCGCGGGTTGCGTCAACGCGTACACGCTCGCGGACGCGCAGCGGTGCTTCCTGCTCGACGGCGACGGACACGTCACGGACCTCCATCCGCCGACGCTCGGCGCGGTGTTCGCGGCCCTGCCCGACGACGCGATGGTGAACGTCGAGCTCAAGGTCTACGGCGAGGCGTGCGCGACGCCGCCGACCGGCGCGCGGGAGCTCGCGGCGGCGGCGGTGCGCGAGATCGAGGCGCTCGGCGTCGAGGATCGCACGCTCTTCTCGTCCTTCGGCGAGGTCGCGGCCGCCTCGGTGAAGGTGGAGAGTCCGGGGCTCTACTCGGCGCTGCTCGTGAGTCTCGAAGGCACCGACGACTGGCCCGCGACCGTGGACCTCGCCGAGCGGCTCGGCCTCGACGCGATTCACCCGCTCTTCGGCGTCGCCGCCGAAGGCGTGCAGGCGGCGCTCGGGCGCGGGCTTCAGGTGAACGTGTGGACGGTCAACAGCCGGAACGGCATGGAACAGAGCATTGACAAGGGCGTCACGGCGATCATCACCGACGAGCCGCGCCTTCTGGCTGAAGTGATCGACGAGCGCCGCGGCTGACGGCGACGGCGCGGTGGATCCGAAAGCCGGCCCGCGCGGCCGCGACAAGCTGCTCGCAAACGGCGACGAGGCGGTCGCGGGCCTGGAGGACGGCGCGACCGTCCTCGTCGGCGGCTTCGGGGTCATCCAGGGCTGGCCGTCGACGCTCATCGGCGCGGTCCAGCGCTCCGGTCGGCGGGACCTGACGATCGTCTGCAACTCGCCCGGCGTCGGCCCGACGTCGCTCCAGGTGCTCGCGCAGAGCAGACAGATCCGGAAGCTGGTCGCGAGCTTCGCCGCCTACCCGACGCGCCCGACCCCGATCGAGGCCGGCATCCGGTCGGGCGCGATCGAGCTCGAGCTCGTGCCGCAGGGGACGCTGATCGAGCGCGTGCGCGCGGGCGGCTCGGGCCTCGCCGCGTTCTACACCCCGACGAGCGTCGGCACGCCGATCGGCGAAGGGAAGGAGCTGCGCCGCTTCGGCGATCGCGACTTCGTGCTCGAGACGGCGATCCGCGGCGACTTCGGCCTCGTCCGCGCCGCGCGCGCCGACCGCGCCGGCAACGCGGTCTACCGCGGCTCGAGCCGGAACCTGAACGCGACCTTCACCACCGCCGCGCGGACGAGCGTCATCGAGGTCGACGAGGTGGTCGAGACCGGCGGGCTCGACCCCGAAGCGATCCACACCCCGGGCGTGTTCGTCGATCGGGTCGTGCGCAACGAGCGCCCGCTCGACGCGCAAGCGCTGCGCGCGCTTTCGCGTCGCCACGGCAAGCAATGGGACCTCGAAGCGCGCGAGCGATCGGTCGGACCGCGCGGCCTGCCGCCCGACCTGATGGCGCTGCGGGCTGCTCGCCTCCTCGCGCCGGGCGAGTACGTGAACCTCGGGCTCGGGCTGCCCACGCTCCTCTCGAACCACGTCGGCCCGGAGAGCGGCATCATGCTGCACTCCGAGAACGGGATGCTCGGCTACGGGCCGCTCGCGGAGGGCGACGACGTCGACATCGACCTCTACAACGCGAGCGGACAGCTCGTGACGCTCCTCCCGGGCGGCAGCTTCTTCGGAAGCGACGAGGCCTTCGCGATGGCGCGCAGCGGTCGGGTCTCGACCGTGGTGCTCGGCGGATTCCAGGTCTCGCAGGCGGGCGACCTCGCGAACTGGAACGTGCCGGCGACCGGCGTCGGCGGGATCGGCGGCGCGATGGACCTGGCGGCCGGCGCGGCCCGCATCGTCGTCGTGATGTTCCACCTGACGCGCGCCGGCGAGCCGAAGCTCCTCGAGCGCTGCACGTACCCGCTGACCGCGGTCGGCTGCGTCCGGACCGTCCTCACGGACCTCGCGCTCATCGACGTCGACGCGAGCGGGTTCGTGCTGCGCGAGCTCGCCCCCGGCGTGTCGGCCGACGAGGTGCGCGCGGTCACGGCGGCGCCGCTCCGCCTCGCGAGCGACCTCCGCGAGATGGACTTCTGAGCTTCGCCGCGCGCTCGCGCGCGATGCCGTCGACGGGGCTGGTGATAGCCTCCGCGACTGGCAAGATGGACGAGAGGGACGCGGCGACCAGCGGGATCGCGCCGGGCACGGAGGCGCGCGCGGTCGCCGGCCCGGCCGGGCGCGCGCAGCACGGAGCGGAACGATGGCGAATCCTCTCGCGGGGCCGGAGCTCGACGCGCTTCGGCGCTACTGGGACGCGGCCAACTACTTGACGGTGGGCCAGATCTACCTGCGCGAGAATCCCCTTCTGCGGCAACCGCTCCGGCCCGAGCACATCAAGCCGCGCCTCCTCGGGCACTGGGGCACGTCCCCCGGCCTGAGCCTCGTCTACGTCCACCTGAACCGCCTGATCCGCGCGCACGACGTGAACGCCATCTACCTCTGCGGCCCCGGACACGGCGGTCCCGCGATCCTCGCGAACGTCTACCTCGAGGGGACGTACACCGAGGTCTACCCGGACGTGACGCAGGACGAGGACGGCATGTGCCGGCTCTTTCGCCGCTTCTCGACCCCGGGCGGCGTACCGAGCCACGTGAGCGTCACGACCCCGGGCTCGATCCACGAGGGCGGCGAGCTCGGCTACGTCCTGACGCACGCGTTCGGCGCGGCGTTCGACAACCCGGACCTGCTCGTGGCCGCGGTCGTCGGCGACGGCGAGGCGGAGACCGGCCCGCTCGCCGGATCGTGGAAGGGCATCGACTTCCTGAACCCGGTGCGCGACGGCGCGGTCCTCCCGATCCTCCACCTGAACGGCTACAAGATCTCCGGCCCGACGATCCTCGGCCGGAGCGCCGACGCCGACATCCGCGCCTATCTCGGCGGCATCGGCTACGACGTGCGCTTCGTCGAGGGCGACGACCCGCCCGACGTGCACCGCGCGTTCGCGGAGGCGCTCGAGGACTCGTGGGCGCGCATCCGGCAGATTCAGCACGACGCGCGCCAGCGCGGGCTCTCGGGACGTCCGTCGTGGCCGGCGATCGTGCTGCGGACGCCGAAGGGCTGGACCGGGCCGCGCGAGGTGGACGGCGTGCGCATCGAGGGCACGTTCCGGGCGCACCAGGTGCCGATCGAGGGCGTCCGCTCGAGCCCGCAGCACCTCGCGATCCTCGAGGCCTGGATGAAGAGCTATCGGCCGCACGAGCTCTTCGACGATTCGGGACGCCTGGTTCCCGACCTCGTGGCCCTCGCGCCCGACGGCGAGCGCCGCATGGGCGCGAACCCGCACGCGAACGGCGGCAAGCTGCTCGTCGACCTCGCGCTCCCGGACTTCACCGAGTACGCGATCCCGGTCGCGAGCCCCGCCAGCGAGCGGCACGGGTCGACGCGCCGGCTCGGAGCGCTGCTGCGCGACGTGTTCAAGCGAAACGCGGCGCAGCGAAACTTCCGCTTGTTCTGTCCCGACGAGACCAACTCGAACCGCCTCGGCGACGTCTTCGAGGTCGAGAACCGGACCTTCCTCGAGCCGATCCACGAGGGCGACGACCACCTGTCGCCGGACGGGCGCGTCATGGAGGTGCTCAGCGAGCACAACTGCGAGGGCTGGCTCGAAGGCTACGTCCTGACCGGCCGCCACGGCCTGTTCGCGACCTACGAGGCCTTCGCGATGGTCGCCGCCTCGATGATCGTGCAGCACACGAAGTGGCAGGAGGAGGCGCTCCGCCTCACGTGGCGGAAGGAGGTCGCGGCGCTCAACGTCCTCCTCACGTCGACCTGCTGGCGACAGGACCACAACGGCTTCAGCCACCAGGGTCCCGGACTGATCGATACCGTGCTCACGAAGAAGGGCACGGTCGCCCGCATCTATCTGCCGCCCGACGCGAACTGCCTGCTCTCGGTCGCCGACCACTGCCTGCGGAGTCGCAACTACGTGAACCTGATCGTGATCGACAAGCAGCCCGAGCTGCAGTTCCTCGACATGGACGCCGCGCGCGCCCATTGCTCGCGCGGGGTGTCGGCGTGGCCGTGGGCGAGCACCGACGACGGCGGGGAGCCGGACGTCGTCTTCGGCTCCGCCGGCGACGTGCCGACGATGGAGGCGCTCGCCGCCGCCTGGCTCGTCCGCAAGCATGCGCCGGACGTCACCGTGCGCTTCGTGAACGTCGTCGACCTGATGTGCCTCTTCGTCCCGGAGGTCCACCCGCACGGCATCGACGAGGGCTCGTTCGTCGAGCTCTTCACGCGCGATCGCCCGATCGTCTTCGCGTTCCACGGCTACCAGCGCGCGATCCACGAGATCGTCCACGGCCGCCCGAACGCCGACCGCTTCCACGTGCGCGGCTTCAACGAGCAGGGCACGACGACGACCCCGTTCGACATGGTCGTGATGAACGGCATGAGCCGCTACGACCTCTGCCTCGAAGCCGCGCGCCGCGTGCCGGCGAAGCGCGACCGCACGCGCGCGCTCGTCGAGCATTGCCGCGACATGCTGGAGCGCCATCACCGGTACGTGCGCGAGCACCTCGAGGACATGCCGGAGGTCCGCGACTGGACGTGGACGGCGTGAGGCGCGGGTGGCGCGCCCGATCGTCGTCCTCTCGGTCAACAGCGGCTCGTCGTCGCTCAAGCTGTCGCTCGACGAGATCGGCGCCACCCGCGCGGACGAGCGGCGGCTCGCCGCCGGCTCGGTCGACGCGATCGGGCTCGGGGAATCGCGCCTGGCGCTGCGCGACGCCGCGGGGCGGAACCTGCGCGACGGAGCCTCGGCGTGCGCGGATCACCCGGCCGCGATGCACGCCCTCCTCGATGCGCTCGGCGACGCCGGGCTGCTCGGCGACCCGCACGACACGAGCGAGCGAGGCGCGGCCCGCGAGCGGCAGCCGGCGCGGCTCGACGCCGCCGGCCACCGCGTCGTCCACGGCGGCTCCGATCATGTCGCGCCCGAGCGCATCGACGACGCGCTCCTGGAAGACCTCCGGCGCCTGACGCCGTACGCGCCGCTCCACCAGCCGGCCGCGATCGCGTGCGTCGAGGCGGTGCGCGAGCGCTTCCCTTCGCTGCCGCAGGTCGCGTGCTTCGATACCGCGTTCCACCGCCGCATGCCCGAGGTCGCGGAGCGCCTCCCGCTGCCGTCGCGCCTCTGGGACGAAGGCGTGCGCCGCTACGGCTTCCACGGCCTCTCGTACGAGTGGGTGGTGAGCGAGCTGGGCGCCGAGGCGCTCGGCCGCGCCGTGATCGCGCACCTCGGAAACGGCGCGAGCCTCGCCGCCGTCCGCGACGGCCGCTCGATCGACACGACCATGGGCTTCTCGCCGACCGGCGGCCTCATGATGGGCACGCGCTCCGGCGACCTCGACCCGGGCGTCCTCCTCTACCTCCTCCGCGAGCGCGGGATGTCGCCCGCGGACGTCGACCGCGTCGTGAACCACGAGGCCGGCCTCGCCGGCGTCTCCGGAACGTCCTCCGACATGCGCGCGCTTCTCGCCGCGCGCGCTTCGGACGCGCGCGCCGCCCTCGCGGTCGAGATGTTCTGCTGGCTGCTCCGAAAGCACGTCGGCGCGATGGCGGCCGCGCTCGGCGGCATGGACGCGCTCGTCTTCACCGGCGGCATCGGCGAGCACGCGGCCCCCGTGCGCGAGGAGACGTGCCGCGGCCTCGAGCACCTCGGCGTCCGGCTCGACCGCGATCGCAACGCCGGGCACGCGGCCGTCATCAGCACGCCGGGCAGCTCGTGCACGGTGCGCGTCGTCGCGGCCGACGAGGACCGGATGATCGCGCGCCACACGGCGCGGACGCTCTCGAGGGCGCGCGACTCGATGCGCTAGTCGAGTCGCAACGCACGACTCGCCATCGTTCTCCGGGCGCTGGCCGAGATGGTACGGTTGAAATTGCCGTACTCATATGGCAGGTTCGGCCATATGAAGAAGACGCTGCACATCGATGAGCATCTTCTGGCCCGAGCGCGTGCAGCGAGTGGCGCCGGGACCGACACGGAGGCCGTACGCCTCGGGCTCGAGGCGCTGCTGCGCCGCGCGGCCTACGAGCGTCTCCGGGCGTTGCGTGGATCGGAGCCCGAGGCGCGAGCGGTCCGCCGACGGCGCGAGAAGCCCGCCGGCAAACACCGAGCGGCGTAGTGGTTCTGGTCGACACGTCGGTCTGGATCCGCTTCCTGCGTGGCCGCGAGCCTCACGCGAGGGAGCTCGATCGGCTGCTCGCGGACGACCAGGTTCTGAGCCACGATCTCGTACACGGCGAGCTGCTGATCGGTGACGCGGGAGGGCGCACCGACCTGCTCGCGGCGTACGCGGAGATCGAACGAGCGGGTGGCGTGGCGCATGTCGAGCTGGTGGAGTTCGTGAAGGCGCGCAAGCTCGCCGGGCGCGGAATCGGCTGGATCGACGCCCACCTCCTCGCATCGACGGTCGTGGAGCGCTGCCTGCTGTGGACCGTGGACTCGAACCTCGCAGATCTCGCCGTCGACCTGGGAGTCGCCTACACCGCGGGATGGTGACCGTCGCAAGCCGTCCGTTGGTCACGATGGGGTGCGGCGGCCCGCTCAGCCCCGAACTTCATGCATCGATCACGCGCTCGGCGAACTCCTCCATGAGCTCGAGCGAGTGCTGGAAGCTCTTCGCCCACGAGAGGAGCGGAACGCTCGCGAGCGTGACGCCGATGCGCGCGAGCTCGGGCAGGCGGTCGACGAGCTCGTCCATCGACTTCGCGGCGCCGCCCGACGACACGCCGAGCTGGGTCGGATCGCGCCCGGATTCCTCGGCGAGCCGGCGGAGCGTCGCGACGTCGCGCGCGAGCTCCTCGAGCGTCGGGCGCGGGACGGCGATCCAGCCGTCGCCGAGGCGCGCCGCGCGGCGCATCGCGGGCGGGCTCGAGCCGCCGATCCAGATCGGCGGGCCGCCCGCGCGCGCCGGCTTCGGGAAGAAGGCGGCCTCCTCCAGCGACCAGAAGCGGCCGCGGAACGTCACGCTCTCCTCGCTCCACAGGGCGCGCATCAACGCGATCGCCTCGTCCGTGCGCGCGCCGCGCTCTCGGAACGGCACGCCGAGCAGCTCGAACTCCTCGCGCAGCCAGCCGCCCGCCACGCCGGCTAGCACGCGACCGTTCGACATCACGTCGAGCGTCGCGAGCTGCTTGGCGAGCACCATCGGGTGGCGATACGGCAGCACCAGCACCGACGTCCCGAGCTGCACGCGGTCCGTCACCGCGGCCGCGTACGAGAGCGCGACGATCGGATCGAGGATCGGGTCGGTCACCGGAACCGGGAAGCGTCCGCCGTACGGGTAGGGCGTCGCGATCTCGCGCGGGAAGACGATGTGCTCGGCGGTCCAGAGGACGGCGTAGCCGAGGCGATCGGCTCGGATCGCGACCTCGCGCAGGCGTGCCGTCGCCTCGGGACCGCGCGCCGACGGCCCGAACTGCGGCAGAACGAGCCCGAACCCGAGCGGCGCGGCGCTCATCGCGCGATCGCCTGCATCTCGAACGTGTTGCGAAGCGGCCCGAGGAGCCCGATCCGGACGAACGCCTGGTAGAGGTCCGGTGCGGGGGCACGACCGTCCCCGGGTCGGAGCACGTCGATCACGCGCAGCTCGAACTCCGGGCGCTCACGCGCGATGCGCGCGATCGCCGCCACGCGCTCCTCCCACTCCGCGACGCTCGCGACGCGAAAGCCCGCATGGTCGGCGTAGTCGGCATCCGCGCGGGCAATCCCGGCGAGCGCGCCCTCGAGCTCCGGGCGCTCCCGGCGCAGCTCGTGGAGGAGCTTCTCGAGCTCGGCGACGGCCGGCACCGGGCGGAAGTAGAGCGCGCCCTCGTAGAGGTCGTCGCTCAGGCGATAGCCGAGGAGGTGCGGCTTGTCGACGAAACGTACCCACGGGAACACCGCGTCGATGCACTCGCGCACGAGCGCGAGCTTCTCGGGCGCAACCGCGAAGTTGTTGTGGTTCCAGCGGTGCTGCGGCGTCGCCATGGCGGAATCCTCCGGCGCGGTGGTCTGCAATCGAACGCGCGCAGCGTACCACGAAACGAAGCGGCCGCGATTGCGACGCCCGCCCGCGCGCGCCTATGGTCGTGCTGCTTGGAGTACGACCTCAAGATCGCCGGCGGAACGCTCGTCGACGGGACGGGCGCGCCGGCGCGGCCGGGCGACGTCGGGATCCGCGGCGGACGCCTCGTCGCGGTCGGCGACGCGCCCGGCGCCGCCGCGCGCACGATCGACGCCCGCGGGCACGCCGTCGCGCCCGGCTTCGTCGACATCCACACCCACTACGACGCGCAGGTTCTGTGGGACCGCATGCTGACGATCTCTCCGTGGCACGGCGTCACGACCGCGGTCATGGGCAACTGCGGCTTCGGCATCGCGCCGACCCTCGCCGCGCACCGCGGCCTCGTGCTGCGGACGCTGGAGCGCGTCGAGGGCATGTGCCTCGCCGCGCTCGAGGCCGGCCTCGGCGACGACTGGGGCTTCGAGACGTTCCCCGAGTACCTGGACGCGATCGACCGCCGCGGCACCGCGATCAACCTCGCCGCCTTCGTCGGCCACACGCCGCTCCGGCTGCACGTGCTGGGCGAGGAGGCGACCGAGCGCGCGGCGACGCCGGACGAGGTCGCGCGCATGCGGTCGCTCGTCGCCGAGGCGATGGCGGCGGGAGCGATCGGCTTCGCCACGTCGAAGTCGCCGACCCACGTCGGCTTCGGCGGGAGACCGGTGCCGAGCCGCGCCGCCGACGTCGCGGAGATCGTCGAGCTCGCGCGCGGCCTCGCGCGATCGGAGCGCGGCGTCGTGCAGGCGACGACCGGCCCGGGCTTCTTCCTCGACGAGCTCGCCGAGGTCGCGCGCGCGAGCGGCCGCCCGGTGACGTGGACGGCGCTCCTCTCCGGAGTCTACGGCGAGAACGGACACCGGCCGATCCTCGCGAAGACGCGCGACCTCGCGCGCGCGGGCCTCACGGTCGTGCCTCAGGTGACGGGCCGCCCGCTGCTCTTCGATTTCGACTTCGGCGAGCCGTTCCTCCTCGAGAGCTTTCCCTTCTTCGCCGACGTGTCGCGCGCCGATCGCGAGGGGAAGAAGGCGATCTACCGCGACCCGGGCTTCCGCGCGCGCTTTCGCGCCGAGACGGCGCCGTCGGCGAGCGGTCGCCTGGCGGGCCGCTGGAACCGCACGTGGATCTCCGTCTGCCCGACGGAGCGCGCCCTCGAGGAGCGCCTGGTCGCGGACGTCGCACGCGAGCGCGGAGCGGACGCCGTCGACCTCGTGCTCGATCTCGCGCTCGCGTCGGACCTGGCGCTCCGCCTGCGCATGGCGGTCGCGAACCTCGACGAGCGCGAGGTCGGCGAGCTCCTGCAGGAGCCGGCGGCCGTCCTCGGCCTGTCGGACGCCGGGGCGCACGCGAGCCAGCTCTGCGACGCCTGCTTCGCGACCGATCTCCTCGCGCGCTGGGTCCGCGAGAAGCGCGTTCTCACGCTCGAGCGCGCCGTCCACATGCTGACCGCGCGGCCCGCCGAGCTGCTCGGCATCTCCGATCGCGGCCGGCTCGCGGAAGGGCTCGCCGCCGACGTCGTCGTGCTCGACCCGGACGCCGTCGCCGCCGGCCCGCTCCGCCGCGTGCGCGACCTGCCCGCGGGCGCCGACCGTCTGGTCTCCGACGCGATCGGCATCCGCGCCGTGGTCGTAAACGGTCGCATCGTGCGCGAAGACGGTCGCGACGCCGTCGACCCCGACGGCCCCCTCCCCGGCCGCCTCCTCCGCGGCGGCCGCGCGCGCGCTGCCGATCATTAGAACCGCACCTTCCGCGCGCCCGGCGCGCGCGGCCGAGCGAAGCGAGCCGAAGCGAGCCGGCCGGCTTTGCCGGCTAGGGCGAGGGGAGAGATCCCCTCGCAAGAAATAGATGCTCGCGGCAGCGCTCGACCAGCCCGGCCGAGTGGCGCCGGTCGAGCTCCTCGCGAAGGTCCGCGAGAAAGCGCGCGTGGTCGTTACCGGCGACGCGGCGGAGGAACTCGGTCGTCGCGACGTAGCCGTGGAAGCTCTCGGGCGTGTATCGCAGCTCGACGTCGAAGATCAGCTCGCCCAGCGGTTCGAGGCTGGATCGCCAGAACGGCTCCGGCGGGTGCATCGTGAGGACGTCCGGCGGGAGGTCGTGACCGAGCCGGGCGAGCACGTCGCGGATGACGCGCGCTGTGTCCTCTCCCGGCTTGGGGTAGCGCCAGAAGAGAGCCGCCCAGCCGCCGGGAGCGAGCACGCGCGCCATCTCGGCGAGCGCGGGCGCGGGCGCGAACCAGTGGAACGCGGTCCCGCACGTGAGGAGCCCGAAGCGACCGCCGGCGAGCGGGAGCGCCTCGCTGCGCCCGCGCGCGAGCGAGGCCGCCGGCCCGAGGTCCGAGCGCGCCTGCTCCAGCATGGGCCGCGAGAAGTCGACGCCGGTGACGCGCCAGCCGCGCTCGTGGAGCGTGCCGGCGACGATGCCCGGCCCGCACGCGAGGTCGAGCGCCCGGCGTCCGTCGCCGCGTCCGGCGCGCTCCTCGATCGCGTCGTAGAGGTCGCGCGAGTAGTTGCGGCGGTAGCGCGAGTAGGTCGACGCCTGGCGGCGGAAGTCCGGCGGCTCGTCGCAGCGCGGCAGTGCGAACTCGGTCATGGCGATTGACGGTACGCGACGAGCCGCGGCGCGAGCAAGCGGCTGCCATCGCACACCCGATGGTCGAAGTTTCGAGCGCCCGTCGCGCGACCGATCAACAAAGCGCTTGCCACGCACACCACTTGCGGGGAATGATCCGTCCCGGAGCCGCCGGTGGCTGCCGGCTCCGCGTTACGACCGACCAGACCTCGGACACCAGGAGATATCCAGATGAGGGCTCGTCTCGCGGCACTCGTTGCGGCTTCGGCGCTGATCGCGTCCCTTCCCAGCTCGGCGCACGCCGACTTCACCTGCAGCACGATCGTGCGGAGCCTGCAGATGGACCCCGACGGCCGCCTCCTCACGCCTCGCTTCGCGAACGAGGTCGCGACCAACGCCGCCGGCGACGCGATGTTCATCGGCAGGCCGTTCGCATCCAAATTGCGACTTTACCTTTATCCCGGCAGCGGGACGCCGGAGACGGTCGCTGCGGCGAACACGCCGGCTCCGAACGGCGGCTTCTTCCGGGCCGCGTCGCCCTTCCACGACTACTCCATCAACGACTCGGGCGACCTCGCGTTCCTCGCCGGCCTCTCCGCCGGCGAGGGGGTGTTCGTCCGCCGGGCGGGCGTCTACGAGACGGCGGCCGCGACGTCGCTGCCTTCACCGAACGGCGGGTTCTTCGGCGACATCATGTCGCTCTCGCAGATCAACGCCTCCGGCCAGGTCGCGTTCGCGGCCGAGGTCTCCGGCGCGCCGGCGGGCGTCTTCCTCTACGATTCCGCGACCGACACCCTGAGCACGGTCCTCGAGGTCGACGACGTGACGGCCAGCGGACGCGAGCTGTGCGAGTTCCGCACGGTCGGGCTCGGCGACTCGGGCTCCGTCGCCGTGCGGGCGACGAGCAAGCTCGACTGCGAGAACCCGCTCGAATCCGCGCTCGACGGCGTGTTCTTCGACGACGGCGTTTCGATCGCCGAGGTCGCGCTCGAGGGCACCGCCACGCCGATCGGCGGGACGACGTACGCGGGCTTCGACCCCCCCGTGTTCGTGAACGCCGCGGACAAGGTCGGCTTCGTGGCCCAGGTCGAGGGCGTGATCAACGTCGGGGCGATCTTCCTCTTCGATCCCGCCGGCCCCGCCGTGTCGAACGTCGTGACGCGCGGCGACTCGAGCCCTGCCGGAGGCGCCATCGGCAAGATCGCGGGCTTCGACCTGACCGACGACGACCGCGCGTTCTTGCGAGCCACGCTCACGGGCACGCCGGAGCGCTTCGGCGTGTTCGCGTTCGACGGCACGAGCTCGACGGTACTCGTGAAGTCGAGCCCGCCACCGACCGACGTCTTCGGCGTCGGGTCCGTCTTCACCAGCCTCTCGACACCGGCCGTCGCCGGCGACGGCAGCCACGTCGTCCTGCACGCCCGCATCCGCGACGTGAACCCGCCGCACAGCACGCGCGCGATCCTGCGCTGCGTGCCCTGACGTCGCCGCGGCGCTCCGTCAGGCGATCGCGAGCGGCCAGCGATCGGCCGTCGCGACCGCGACGTCGACCCCGGGCAGCTCGCCGCGAAGCCGGGCCGCGAGGACGGGGAGGAACGGCCGCTCGGTGTTCGTGTGCCCGGCGAGGACGACGGCGCAGCCGCGCTCGTGCGCGGCGAGCACGTCGTGGTGCCGCATCTCTCCCGTGAAGAAGAGCTCGCAGCCGCACGCGAGCGCGGGCTCCAGGAGCTCTCCGCCGGCCCCCGGGCAGAGCGCGATCCGCGAAACGCGAGCGGCCGGTCCGCGCGGCGCCGCGACGCGCACGGTCGCGACGCCGAGCCGCTGCTTGACGCGTGCGACCGCGCCCTGGACGTCGATGTCGTCGGCCAGCTCCACGAAGCGGCCCTGCCCCGCGTCGCGACGCGGGCGCGGCGCGAGCGGGTGCACCTCGATCGGCGGCTCCTCGTACGGGTGCGCGCCGCGGAGAACGGCGATCGCGGCCGCGAGGGCCGCGCGCGGGCACACCATCTCGAGCCGCACCTCGTCGACGCGCTCGAGCACGCCGCGCGCGCCGACCGCCGGGTTCGACGCTTCGTTGCCGAGGAACGTCCCCTGGCCGCGGAGCTCGAACGAGCAGAGCTCGTAGTTGCCGATCCGCCCCGCCCCCGCGGCGGCGAGCGCGGATCGCACCGCGTCGACCGCGTCGGCCGGGACGAACGTCACGAGCTTCGTCTCCTCGCTCGCCGGCAGGTCGTACGCCGGCTGCAGCGGCTCGCACGCGCGCGCCTTCCCGAATCCCTCCGCGAGCCAGTCGCCGAGGCCGCCGGGCGCCGCGTCGAGCGCGGTGTGCGGGCTGTGCACGGCGATGCGCGCGGCCGCGGCGCGCAGCACGAGGCGGCCGGCGGGACTGCCATCGGTCAGCGTGCTTACGGGAGCGAAGATCGGCGGATGGTAGGACACGAGCGCGCTCGCCGCGGTGCGCTCGGCCTCGTCCAGCACGGCGGCCGTCGTGTCGATCGTGAGGAGCGCCGAGCGGAGCGGCCAGTCGCGCGCGCCGACGAGAAGCCCGACGTTGTCCCAGTCGGCGGCGTGCGCCGTGGGAGCGATCCGCTCCATCGCGGCGACCAGGTCCGCGACCGTCCGCGCCATGCGCGCCGCTTATCCCAATCGCGGCGAGGACGCACATCCGGCCGCACGCCAGCGGGGCCGCTTCGCACCCGTTCCGCGCCGTGGTATGGCCGCGACACCTTGGGCCCGGAGGGACACATGAAGCTGCGCATCGCGATCGGAGTTGCCCTCGCCGCAGTCGCCTTCGCCGCCGTTCCGCGGCCGGCGGACGCATTCTGCCTCTTCAACTGCGACTACACCAAGACGAAGTACCCGATCGTGCTCGCGCACGGCGCCGCCGGCTTCGACCAGCTCTTCGGCGTCTACGAGTACTGGTACGGCATCCCGTCGGCCCTGCGCGACGGCGGTGCGAAGGTGTACGTGACCCAGGTGAGCCCGCTCAACTCGCCGCAAGTTCGCGGCGAGCAGCTCATCGACCAGATCGAGACGATCGTCGCGATCACCGGCAAGCCGAAGGTGAACCTCATCGGCCACAGCCAGGGCGGCCTCGACGTGCGCTACGTCGCGGCGGTCAGACCCGACCTGGTCGCGTCGGTGACGACGGTCGGCTCGCCGCACCTGGGCGCGGACCTCGCCGACTTCCTCGTGAACAACATCCAGGACGGCTCGTTCACGTCGGTCGTGCTCGACTTCTTCGGCAACTCGCTCGGCACGATCCTGAACCTGCTCTCGGGCGCGAACAACCCGAACGACGCGCGCGCAGCGCTGGTCGGGCTCTCCGCGGCCGGCATGGCGCAGTTCAACGCGCAGTATCCGAGCGGCGTCCCGACCACGTACTGCGGCTCCGGCGCCGCGGTGACGAACGGCATCCGCAACTACTCCTGGACCGGCACGGGCGTGCTCACCAACGCGCTCGACGTCTCGGACGGATCGCTCGGCGTCGCGTCGCTCTTCTACGACGAGGCGAACGACGGCCTCGTCGAGCGCTGCAGCGCCCACTTCGGCCAGGTGATTCGCGACAACTACTTCCACAACCACCTCGACGAGGTGAACCAGGTGCTCGGCCTGGTCTCGATCTTCGAGTCGAACCCGACGACCGTCTTCCGGACGCACGCGAATCGACTGAAGAACGCCGGGCTGTGATCGCGACGTGAACGAGCGCGCGCGTGCGGGCGCGGCCGCGGTCGTGATCGCGATCGCGATCG
>Ga0070741_10000578_pt1 | contig 128192 bp, 91 predicted proteins | sample Coa_R1_4_FD_66440 | JGI IMG/M metagenome (GOLD analysis project Ga0070741, IMG submission 66440) | Surface soil microbial communities from Centralia Pennsylvania, which are recovering from an underground coalmine fire - Coalmine... | ecosystem: Environmental > Terrestrial > Soil > Unclassified... | reverse complement strand
GACGTAGCAAGCTATGTCTCTACGTTCTGCAACCCCTTCAGAGCGTCATGCTGAGCGGAGGCCCGCCCCAGCGGGCCGGAGTCGAAGCATCCCTGCTCGACCTCGGCTGCTGGGTCGAAGCAGGGATCCTTCGACTCGCGCTTCGCGCTCGCTCAGGATGACATCTCACGTTCACTTCTTGAGCCGAATCCCCAACTCGTACAGCTGCGCCGGGTTCACCGGCGTGGGCGCGTCGACCATCAGGTCTTTGGCTTGCGCGGTCTTGGGGAACGGGATGACCTCGCGCAGGCTTTCGGCGCCGGCCAGGATCATGACGATGCGGTCGAGGCCGAGCGCGATGCCGCCGTGCGGAGGCGTGCCGTAGGTGAGCGCTTCCAGGAAGAAGCCGAAACGCGATTGCGCTTCTTCGAGCGTCATGCCGAGCGCGCGGAAGATGCGCTGCTGGATATCCTGGCGATGAATGCGGACGCTGCCGGAGCCGAGTTCGGTGCCGTTTAGCACTACGTCGTAGGCCAGCGCGCGGACGGCGCCGGGATCGCGCTCGAGTTTCTCCATGTCGCGCTCGTGCGGCGAGGTGAACGGGTGGTGCGCCGCCTCCCAACGGTGCTCCTGTTCGTTGAACTCGAACATGGGAAAGTCGGTGACCCAGAGGAAGCGGTACGAGGCCGCGTCGTTGAGCGCGCCATCAAAGGCCTTGTGGCGGTCGGCGTATTTCTGCGCCAGCGCCAGGCGCAGCGCGCCGGCGGCGGTGAAGACGGCGCGGTCGTGCTGCTTCACGCCCGGACCGACGATGCTCTCCGAGGTGTGCGCTTCGGGCGTGGCGCCGCCGGCGACGATGACGATGAGGTCGGCGGAAGTGTCCGGTACGGCGCCGACGGGCGGGGCGCCCGCCGCTACATCGTGAAGAGCATCGTTCGCCACTAACTCGCGGATTTTCGCTGCCGCCTGCTGGAAATTCTTTTCGAGGCGCTTGAAGTCTTCGAAGAGCTTGGCAGGGCCGGGCTTGCCGGAGGCGAAGAGCGGCTTGATGTCGTCGCGCTCCCTGCGCGAGAGCTCGCCCACGCGCGGGATGCGGATGGCAACGACGGGAAGCGACGAATCAATGCCGAGCTTCTGCAGGTCTTCCGGTGCGAACGCCGGCTTGACGTCGGTCATGGGCGGCAGGCGCAGGTCGGGCTTGTCGCTGCCGTAGCGGCGCATGGCTTCGTCGTAGGTCATGCGCGGGAATGGCGTGGGCAGCTCGACGCCCGCAACCTGCCAGGCGGCGCGCAGGAAACCCTCGACCACGGCGAAGACGCGGCCGGGCGTGGGGAAGCTCATCTCCAAGTCGATCTGGGTGAACTCGGGCTGGCGGTCGGCGCGCAGGTCTTCGTCGCGGAAGCAGCGCACGATCTGAAAGTACTTGTCGAAGCCCGAGATCATGAGGATCTGCTTGAACAGCTGCGGCGACTGCGGCAGCGCGTAGAACTGCCCGGGATGCACGCGGCTGGGCACGAGATAGTCGCGCGCGCCTTCGGGCGTCGAGCGCGTCATGAACGGCGTCTCGATTTCGAGGAAACCCTGCGACGACAGGTACTGCCGGATGGCGATCGCGACCTGGTGGCGCAGCATGATGTTGGCCTGCATCTCGGGACGGCGCAGGTCGAGGTAGCGATACTTGAGGCGCACTTCTTCGTTGGCGAGCGCGGAATCGGAGGGCGCAAACGGCAGCGGGGCCGAGGTATTCAAAAGCTTCAACTCGTCGGCGAAGACTTCGATCTCGCCGGTAGAAAGATTGGGGTTAACCGTCTCAGACGACCGGCGCTTCACTTCGCCTGTAACGGCGGCGACGTACTCCAGGCGGAGTCCAGACGCCTTCTCGTGCAAATCAGGATTGCGCTCGCGGTGGAAGACCACCTGGGTGATGCCCGCGCGGTCCCGCAGGTCAATGAAGATGAGGTTGCCGAGGTCGCGGCGGCGATGCACCCATCCCATGAGCGTCACACGGGCGCCGGCATCGGAAGGGCGCAACGCGCCGCACATGTGAGTGCGCTGGGTGTCGGCGAGGAAGTCCAGTTCCAAGGGGCCTCTCGGGTCAGTTTGGGTAAACGAGGATTGTAGCAACGGAGCGGGATTGCCGAACCGCGGAATTGCCGAATTGAAAACAAACCAAGCTATCGCTGGATTCGGACTGGCAATTCGCCGCGCGCGATGGTCGTTTGCTCGCCGCTGGCCAGGTTCTTGAGCGCGAACTCGCCGGACTTGACCTCGTTTTCGCCGACGATCAATGCGTAGCGCGCGCCGAGCTTGCTGGCGGTTTCGAGGGACTTCTTCAGGCGGAAGGTCGCGTCGCCGAGTTCGACGACCAGGTCGTGGCGGCGAAGTTCGCGGGCGAGACGGGCGGCCTCGGTGCCCATGCCGGCGCCGAGCGGCGCGATGTAGACGTCGGGCGGGTGCGCGGCAGCGGTCCGCTCGTCTTTCAAAGTCTGTTCCTGCAGCGTGAGCACCAGGCGGTCTTCGCCGATGGCGAAGCCGATGCCGGGCGCAGCCGGGCCGCCGAGGGCTTCGGAGAGACCGTCGTAGCGCCCGCCGCCGAGGATGGCGTTCTGCGCGCCGAGCGCGCCGTGGGTGAACTCGAAGGCGGTGCGGGTGTAGTAGTCGAGGCCGCGCACGAGCCGGTCGTTGAGGACGAAGGGCACGCCGACCGCTTTCAGGATGTTTTGCACTTCCGCGAAGTGCCGGCGGCACGGTTCGTCAAGATAGTCGGCGATGCGGGGCAGCGTAGCGATGATCGGTTGATCGGCGGGCACCTTGCAGTCAAAGACGCGCAGCGGGTTGGTGAGGGCGCGGCGCTGGCAGTCGGAGCAAAGCTTGTCTTTGACGCCGGCGAGCGCCGAGCGCAGCGCTTCGTTGTAGCGCGCGCGGTCATGAGCACAGCCGACCGAGTTCAGTTCGAGTGTCCAGCCGGTGATCCCGAGGCGGTCGAGCAGCGTGGCCAGCATCTCCAGCACTTCGGCGTCGCGCGCGGGCGATTCCGAGCCGGCGGCGGGCGGGCCGATGACCTCGGCGCCGATCTGGAAGAACTGGCGATAGCGTCCTTTCTGCGGACGCTCGCGGCGGAACTGCGGCCCGATGTAGTAGAGCTTCTGCACGCCCGGGCGCTCCCACAGCTTGTGCTCGATGTAGGCGCGGACGACGCCGGCGGTGTTTTCGGGGCGCAGGGCGAGCATCTGCCCCTTTTCAGAGTCAGCGCGGGCTCGGTCCTCCCAGGCAAACATCTCTTTCGCAACGATGTCGGTCTCTTCGCCTACCGAGCGCTGGAACAGTTGCACATCTTCGATGATGGGCGTGCGGACCTCGTGGAAGTTGTAGGCGCGAAAGACGTCGCGGGCGGCCGTCTCGACGAAGTTCCACAGTTCGGTGTCGGGCGGAAGCAGGTCGCGCGTGCCGCGGATGGACTTGATGGAGCGGGTCATCGGTCGTTGGTTGTCGGTCATGGGCAAAAGCAGATCCCTCGCGCCGCTCGGGATGACAATTCTAACGAGAACTCATGCGGGAATGCCTGCAGCCTTGCAGGCGCCGAAGCAGGCCGCGCTTCAACGTTTGGTTTCCATGAACAGGAACAGAAAGACGAACCACGCTGCCGGCACGACCGTAGATGTGATGGCTATCGTGGACTCGAAGCAGTGCCATCCGTGCTGTTCCAGCAGCTGGCACATTTCCTTGCCGGACAGTGCTTTGCCCGTTGCCATGCTTCCGCTCTAGCCCAGAATCAAAAAACCTGTCAACTAGGCCGGAAATACAGGGTTTTCTACACGGCTAAATGGCAATTTCAAGTACCTGGTCGCCTTCGGCCCGTTTGACTTGACATCAACGGAAAGACAGCCCTCAACGGCTTCGCGAAGGTTCTTCAGCAACTCCTCGACAATTTCCTCCTGGGAAGCGCAGCCGGGAATTGCGGGCGCCTCGCCCCAGAAGCCGCCCTCCTCGGCGCGATGGACAATCGCTTTCAATTTCATTGGCATGCGTACATTCTAGCCTTTCATCTCCCGCATGTACTGCTCTTTGTAGTCCAGGTAATTGCGGGCGTAGCGCAGGATGCCTTCCTGGTCGGCGTCGGTCAGCTCTTTGCGCTGTTTGCCGGGGACGCCCATCCAGAGCGTGCGCGGCGGGACGATGGTGTTCTCGGGGACCACGGTGCCGGCGGCGATGATGGAGCCCGCGCCAATGCGCGCGTTGTTGAGGATGACCGAGCCCATGCCGATGAGGCACTTGTCCTCGACCACACAGCCGTGCAGGGTGACCGAGTGGCCTATGGTGACCCAGTCGCCGACGATAACGGGATAGCGGTCGCGCATGCCGTGGAGGACGGAGCAGTCCTGCACGTTGGAGTTCGAGCCGATGCGGATGTGGTGGACGTCGCCGCGCAGGACGGCGTTCATCCAGATGCTGGCGTGCTCGCCGAGTTCGACGTCGCCGATGAGCTGAGCGGAGGCGTCGACGTAGCAGGTGGCGGGGACGCGGGGCGAGATGCCTTTGTAGGGACGGAGCATGGGATTGGTCGTTGGTCCTCGTCGTTAGTCGTCAGTCGTTCGCGGACGGCAGGCGAAGATAACATCCGGGCGCAGATGGCCCAAACGTGTCGCGTACCATGCGCTGGAACACGGGAGCGCCGGGAAGCGCCATGGCCGGCCAGATGGCGTAAAAATGCCACTTCCCGCTTGACTTGCCCCGGGAACGCTGCAATAACTACCAAGGTCAACCGACGAGTTTGGGGGTGTAGTTTCTTTGGCAGAAGTTCGCGTACAAGAGGGAGAACCTCTTGAAAACGCCCTCCGCCGCTTCAAGCGCAAGGTCCAGACGGAAGACATCATCAAGGAAGTGAAGCGTCATTCCTTCTATCTGAAGCCCGGCGAAAAGAAGCGGATGAAGCAAGCCCTGGCGCGCAAACGCAGCCGCAAGAAGGCGCGCAAGGAGCAGGAGTAGAGATCAACCCGCGCGGCCGCCGACGGCACCCAACTGGCGGCGGCCACCGGCCATAAGGCAGAACGCGCCCGTTGCGAGTACTAAGCGATAAGCAGTAGCCCGGCATTATCCGAGTAGAGGTGCAGTAAGGGCCGCGCGCCGAGCACGGCCTTGGGCCGAACCAGAGGGGTTTAAGGGAACCTGCGCCGCTTCGCATGCAACGCCAGGCTGCGGTGGCATGCCGTCCTGTTCGGGGAACGGGGAGGAACGGCGCGGGCGATTAAGGGCCGGAGGCGCGTTCTCCATGGAATTCCAGGACAAGATACTGAAGTGCGTTGACTGCGGGGCCGACTTCGTCTTCACCGCCGGGGAACAACTTTTCTTCCACGACAAGCAGTTCAAGAACGAACCCAAGCGCTGCAAACCCTGCAAGGCAAAACGGGCAAGCTCGCTGGGTGCGTCTGCCAGCGCCAACGGTAGCGCGGGCAGCGGCAGCTACGTGAAAGTCGAGACCCGGACTACGTGCTCCAATTGCGGCAAGGAAACCACCGTCCCGTTCAAACCCACGCAAGGACGGCCGGTGTTCTGCCGCGAGTGCTTCCAGCAGCGCCGCACGACGGCGGCGGGCGCCAGCGCATAAATCTCCCTCTTCTCTGATTGAGCCTGCAACCGGCGGGCGCGCGGAAGTGTGTCTACCGCCAGCTTCGCGTTTCAAGTTTCCAGTTTCCAGAACAACAAGGCGCTCGTTGGCCCTTAGCCTTTGGCTCTTGGCTTGAAGCGAAAGGCCCACGCAGCTCGGGCCCGGCCTGAGCCTGGAGTAGACCAGGGCGCAAACACGCCTGCTCGAAATGGAAACTTGAAACTGGCGCTATGACGCGCGTCGGGAGTGGTCGCCGGACTTGGCTTGGACAGAGGCGGCGCGTGCGGAGCCCTTTTGCTCGCGGAGGCGCTGGGCCTCGTGGCGGGTCAACAACTGATCGAGCTGGCGAAGAAGTTCCTCGGTGCCCACCGGCTTGACCAAGAGCGATTGCGCGCCTTTGCTCTCCCACTCGCTGCCGAGCGCGGGAAACGCGGTAAGGATGGCGGTGGCGGGATCGTAGGGCTGCTGTCGCGCGGTGCGGATCACGTCGTAGCCGGCGTTCTCGGTTTCCATGCGCATGTCGGTAATGACCATGTCGTAGGTCTTGCTCTGGATCAACTTCATGGCTTCACCGCTGGAAGCAGCGGTCTCGACTTCAAAGCCGTTCAGTTCGAGGACCGCTTTCAATGTGAGCAGAATGGCGAGTTCATCGTCCACCAGCAGGATTCGGCGCATCAGGAGCTCCAGGGGAATTGAATCTGGCAATCGGGACCTGAGATGCAAGGTTCCGAGTCTCTGGTTGTTGTCGCCCGCGTTGTGCGTTACGGGGAACTTGGAGACCGATGGCTATAATACACCCATGCCGCGCTACTTCGTGCAGAACTTCGGATGCCGCGCCACCCAGGCCGACGGCGCAGCCATCGAGCGGCAACTGGCGGAAACCGGCTTCCAGCAAGGGTTTTCATCTACCCAGGCCGACCTGGTGGTGCTCAATACCTGCACCGTAACCCGCGCCGCCGACCAGGACGCGCGCGCCGCGGTGCGCCGCATTCGCCGGGGAAATCCGGATGTGAAAATCCTGGTAACGGGCTGCTACGCGCAGCGCGCGCCGGAGGAGATCGCCGCGCTGGAAGGCGTGACCTGGGTAGTGGGCAACTCGCACAAACAGCAGGTCGCCGAAATTGCCGCGACGGCATTCGAAATCGAAGGCAAGAGGCGAAAGGAAAAAGGAAAAAGTGGGCCGGCAGCGGGCTTTGTGCCCCTAAGTGTACTGGCCGATACCCGGCGGCCGACAGCCGACGGCCGCATTTTCGTCAGCGACATCTTCGCGCACACCGAACTGCTGGCGGCGCCGGTATTCGAGGGTGCGGGCGAGCGCACGCGCCCCAACCTGAAAGTGCAGGACGGCTGCGACAACCGCTGTTCGTTCTGCGTGATTCCCTACGTCCGGGGGCAGAGCCGTTCGCTGCGGCTGGACGAAGTGGTGCGGCAGGTGGACGAACTGGTTGCCGCCGGCTATCGCGAGGTGGTGCTTTCGGGCATCAACCTGGGGCGATGGGGCCGGGAGTTCGACGAGACGATGCGCTTCGAAGAGCTTGTTCGCGCCATTCTCGATCGCACATCGCTGGAGAAGCTGCGGCTGAGTTCAGTCGAGCCGATGGACTGGTCGGGCGAGCTGATTGCGATGGTGGCACAGTCGCCGCGCATCGCTAAGCACGCGCACCTGCCGCTGCAGTCGGGATCGGACGCGGTGCTGCGGCGCATGCATCGCAAGTACCGGCCGTGGCACTACGCCGAGCGCGCCCGGAAGATTCGCGAGGCGATGCCCGACGCGGCGATCGGCGCCGACGTGATGGTGGGTTTTCCCGGCGAGACCGATGCGGAGTTTGAAGAATCGCGGCGCTTCATCGAGGAGATGCCGTTTACATATCTGCACGTGTTCACGTATTCGGCGCGTCCGGGGACGCCGGCGGCAGAGATGCCCCGACAGGTCCCGTCGCAAGTGGCGCACGAGCGCAATCGCGCGCTGCGCGAATTGGCGGTGGCCAAGAACCGCGCGTTTCGTCAGACCATGCTGGGACGCGAGGTGGAAGCCATTACGCTTGGGCGCGGCGGCGAGAATTGGACGGAAGCGCTGACGACGAATTATCTGAAGCTGCAAATCGCCAAGCGGCATGAAGCCAACAACTGGATGCGCGTGCGGGTGAACGCGCTGACGCCCGACGGCCTGCGCGGCATCGCGCTCTCAGCTGCCAACCCACTTCCGCGCCAGGCAGAGTTCGCGCACCAGCCGGCGTTCGCTGCTCACCGTCTTCACGCAGAGCAGGGAGCGTTGTAATCGTTGGAAGTTCTCTTCCCCTTCCATCCGCACCAGCTCCGGCCTGCGCTTGGCGCGGGCGGCGTGCCAGCGAATGAATGGCGTAGCGCCCCGAGCCGCTGCCGATCTCGCGCACATTGATTTTCTCGCCGGGCGGAGGCGCGAGGCAAACGGCGGCGGCGGCAATTTTGCGCCGCGCCTGGAGCCGGCGGGCGCCGCGATTCATGTGGGCTGCGTGCTATAATCGTTGAGTTTTTTCACGCCTTCCGGAGGACTGTATCGACAAGCGTTTTATCCGCACCAATGAGCGCATCCGCGCGCGCGAAATCCGCGTGATTGACGACGAGGGGAACCAAGTTGGCATTCTTCCTCCGTTCGAAGCGCTCAAGATGGCCCGGGAAAAGAACCTGGACCTGGTAGAGATTTCCCCCACGGCGCAACCTCCGGTGTGCCGCATTATGGACTTCGGGAAGTACCTCTATCAGCAGGAAAAGCGCGAGCGCGAGGCGAAGAAGCACCAGAAGCAGATCGTCGTCAAGGAAGTGAAGTTCCGCATCAACGTGGACGAGCACGACTACCAGACCAAGAAAAACCACGTGCTGCGGTTTTTGGAAGAAGGCGACAAGGTGAAGGCGACGATTTTCTTCCGCGGGCGCGAAATGACGCGCACCGGCCTGGGACGCCAGGTGCTGGAACGGCTGATTGCCGACGTGGCCGAGAAGAGCATCGTGGAATTCCGGCCGCGGCAGGAAGGCAACACGCTGCACGCTATCTTGGCCCCCAAGAAAGCCTAAGAGTCTGTCAGTCGGTCAGGATGTCAGCATGAAGCAGACGCTGACCCTGGCCGCTGACTGACTGAAAGCCTGACCGACTTACGAGAGAGACAGATATGCCAAAGTTGAAGACACACTCCGGCGCCGCCAAGCGCTTCAAGAAGACCGGCACGGGCAAGATCAAGCGCGGACACGCGTTCGCGCGGCACATCCTCACGTCGAAGCAGACCAAGCGGAAGCGGCAATTGGATCGCGACGTGATGGTGGACCCGGCCGACGCGCCCAAGATCAAGCGGATGATTCCGTACTAACGGCAGGCGCCGGTTGGCGGTTGCCAGTTGGCAGGCCGGTTGCGCACCGGGGCCGGTTTTCCGGCAACTGACAACTGCCGTATCGCGTGCGAAGAGGCACATCCTGCCTCCAGCCGCAATTGAGAAGTGAAAAGGAGAAGAGCCAATGCCTCGCGTAAAACGCGGCGCCAAGCGCCGCGCCCGCCGCAAGAAAATACTGGACCGCGCAAGCGGTTATTTCCTGACCAAGAGCAAACTCCATCGCTCAGCAAAAGAGAGCGTGGAGCGCGCGCTCAAGTTCGCCTATGCCGGACGCCGGCAGAAGAAGCGCCAGTTCCGCTCGCTGTGGATCGTGCGCATCGGCGCCGCGGCACGCGCGAACGGGCTGAGCTACAGCCAGTTCATCAGCGGGCTGAAGAAGAGCGGCGTGGAGCTGGACCGCAAGATCCTGGCCGATCTGGCGGTGGCCGATCCGGCGGCATTTAGCAGCCTTGCCCAGCAGGCAAAAGCCGCGGCTGGCAAGGGTTCCAGCGCAGCGTAGACTGTTTTCACCACAGAGGACACAGAGGAACACAGAGCAGGCCCGTGCGCCTCTGTGGTTCTCTGTGTCTTCCGTGGTTAGGGGTTTGTTCGTGTACGAGGTGCCCAAACCCGAGCGATTTTCGGCAGATGCGCTGGACCGCGCGGTCGCCGAGCTGACGGCTGCGCTGGAGCAGGAAGCCGCGGCCGTGGCGAGCGAAGCGGACTGGAAGAATTTCCGCGATCGCTGGATGGCGCGCAAGAACGGCATCCTGACGCAGCTCAATGACGCATGGCTCAAGGCCGCGCCCCCGCACGACAAGCGCGAGGTTGGGCGGCGTGTGAATGAAGTGAAACAGAAAGTCGAGCAGGCGGTCGAGGCCGTGCAATCGCGAACGTCAGGAAAGAGTGCAGGCAAGGCAGATCGGCTCGACATTTCCCTTCCCGGCCTGCGGCGGCCGATCGGCGCCGAGCACCTGGTCGTCAGCACGCAGAATGAAATCGTCGGTGTGTTCAAGGCGATGGGCTACTCGGTGGCCGAGGGCCCCGAGGTGGAGAGCGACTGGTACAACTTCGAGGCGCTGAATTTTCCGCCGGGGCATCCGGCGCGCGACACGCAGGACACGCTGTTCGTCGCCGGACAGGAGCGCAAGCAGCAGCGCGACCGGCTGATGCTGCGCACGCACACCTCGCCGGTGCAGATCCGCGCGATGATGGCGTCGCCGCCGCCGCTGCGCATCGTGTGCCCGGGAAAAGTTCACCGGCGCGACACGCCCGACGCCACGCACTCGCCGGTCTTCCACCAGGTGGAAGGTCTCGCGGTGGACACCAACATCACCTTCAGCGACCTGAAGGGCACGCTCGACCACGCCATGAAGTCGCTGTTCGGATCGGGGGTGCGCACGCGCTTCCAACCGTCGTTTTTCCCGTTCACCGAGCCGAGCGCCGAAGTGGCGATTTCGTGCGTGTTCTGCGGCGGCAAGGGCTGCCGGGTGTGCAAGATGTCGGGATGGATCGAGCTGCTCGGCTCGGGAATGGTTGATCCGAACGTATTCGACGCCGTGCGCGAGTATGGCTACGCCAGGGAAAAAGTGAGTGGCTTCGCCTTCGGCATGGGCGTAGAGCGCATCGCGATGCTGCGCTGGGGCATTGACGACATCCAGCTGTTCTATGAGGGCGATGTGAGGTTTTTGGAGCAGTGCGGGTGAAGCAATGCAAGATTCAAAATGAAAAATGCAAAATGAACGATTCGCCGCCGAACCGTAGCGGTGGGACATTTTGCATTTTTAATTTTGCATTTTGAATTTCTGTGAAGATCCTTCCCAACTGGCTGCGGGAGTTCACCGAACTGCCCGCCGACGACGCGAAGCTCGCCGCCGACCTGACCCAGGCGGGGATGGCGGTGGAGTCCGTCGCGGCGTACGGCGATTCGACCGTGTTCGAGATGGAAATCGGCGCCAATCGCCCCGATGCGATGAACCACTACGGGGTGGCGCGCGAGGCGTCGGCGATCTATGGCAAGCCGCTGAAGCCGTTCACGCCGAAAATCCCGGCCGAGGGCGGCACGGCGCCGTTTGCGATCGAGATTGAAGACGCCGCAGGCTGTGCGCGGTACACGGCGCAGGTGGTTCGTGGCGTGAACATCGGCGCGTCGCCGCCGAAGGTGCAGTGGCGGCTGGAGAAGCTGGGCTCGCGGCCGATCAGCAACGTGGCCGATGCGACCAACTATGCGCTGCACGAGTTTGGGCATCCGACGCACGCGTTCGACCTCGACAAACTGGCGGGCGGGAAGATCATCGTGCGGCGCGCGCGTCCGGGCGAGCAGCTGAAGACGCTCGACGGCGTGGAGCGCAGGCTGCATCCGGAAGACGTAGTCATCGCCGACGCTGACCGCGCGGTTGCGCTCGCCGGCGTGATGGGCGGTTTCGATTCGATGATCACTGCGAAGACGCGCAACGTGCTGATCGAATCGGCCTGGTTCGATCCGGCGGCGGTGCGGAAGACTTCGCGGCGGCTGGACATGCACACCGACGCGTCGCATCGCTTCGAGCGCGGCGCCGACTGGGGCGCGACGCCGGCGGCAGCGCGGCGCGTGGCCGAGCTCATCCTGAATTCCGCCGGCGGGCAGCTCGAGGGCGGGCTGATCGACGTGGTCGCGCGCAAAGTGGGCGGCGCGGTGCTCACGCTGCGGCGATCGGAGATTCGCCGGCACCTTGGGCAGGAGGTTCCTGCTGACGAGGTGGCGGGCATTCTGACGCGGCTCGGTTTCGCGGTGGAGGCGCGCGGCGACGAGTTCTCAGTCACCGTGCCGACGTGGCGGCTCGACGCGGAGCGCGAGATTGATCTGATCGAAGAGATCGCGCGTATCTACGGCTACAACCGCTTCCCCAACACGCTGCCCGGTTTCGCCGGAACGATTCGCGAAACACCCGGCGCCGGGCGCGATGCCGCGGTGCGCTCCACGATGCTGGCGCTGGGATTCAACGAGGCGATTTCGACGACGTTCATCGGGCGCGACGACGCGGCGGCGTACTCGCGGTCGAAGCCGGTGGAGCTGGCCAACCCGGTGAGCGAAGACGCGCCGATGCTGCGCAACTCGCTGGTGCCCGGCATGCTCGGGATGCTGGCGTGGAACCTGAACCGCGGCGTGGACGCGGCGCGGCTGTTCGAGCACGGTCACATCTTCGACATGACCGGCGAGGCGGTGAGCGAGCGCGCCGAGCTGTGCTTTGGCGCAACCGGCACTGCCGGCCCCTCGCCGCTGGAACAGAAGCCGCGCCCGTACTCGTTTTTCGACATGAAGGGCGACGTGGAGACGCTGCTTGGCCGCTTCCAGCACGGTTCGCTCTATTTCGACGCGAGCGGCCTGCCCGCGTATCTGCATCCGGGGCGCGCGGCGCGCGCGGTGATGGATGGAGCGACGGTGGCCCACTTTGGCCAGCTGCATCCGGACGTCGCCGCGGCGCGCAAGCTGCGCCAGCCGGTGTACATCGCCGAGGTGCGGCTGGAGCGGCTATACCGGCACGAGCTGCGCAAGCCGCAGTACCGGCCGATCCCGCGCTTCCCTGCCGTGGAGCGCGACTTCAGCTTCATTTTCTCCGACGAGGTGACGTTCGAGCGCATCTCGGCGGCGGTGCGCGACTTGGGAATCGCCGAATTGCGCTCGTTCGCTCCGGTCGAGGTGTTCCGCGGCGGGTCGGTTCCGACCGGCCGCTACTCCATGCTGCTGCGCGCCGGCTTCCAGTCCGGCGAACGCACATTGCGCGATGACGAAGTGGCGGCGTGGTCGGAGCGGATCATCGAGGCACTGAAGGCGCTGGGCGGAACTCTCAGGGCATAGAAAACTAAATCCCAAGGAGCAAAGCGACGATGGATTCATGCCTGACCCGTGCAGCTCGGGTTCGAGTATGGATCCCTCGCTTCGCTTCGGGATGTGAAAACAAGGGCCCCGGCCGGCCCACGACAGGCGTACAATCCGCCGGAAAGTACCTGGAGGCGATCATGCCTGTATCCCGCCGCCACTTCCTGACCGCTTTCACCGCCGGAACGGCCGTCGCCGCCGCGGGACGCGTGATCCCGTTCGAAGCGGGATGGGCGCGCGACTTCGAATTGAAAACCGCTGCGGCTTTTGCCCTCCCGCAAACCGCGACGGCGCCCGCTCGCCACTCCTCACGTGCCGCGCATGCGCGCGGCGGACGCGGCGCCATCATCCTGAGCAGCAATGAAAATCCCTACGGCGCGCCGCCCAAGGTCGCTGCGGTGATGCAGCAGTGCCTGGCGGTCACGAACCGGTATCCGTTCGTGCAGCAGCATGAGCTGGTCGCCGCATTGGCGCGCACGTTGCGGCGCAGCGAGCAGGAACTGCTGGTTGGGTGCGGCTCGACCGAGGTGCTGCGCATGGCGGCGGCCGCGTACACCGGGCCGGGCAAGCGGCTGATCGTGCCGCACCCGACGTTCGAGTCCATCGAGTGGTACGCGACGAACTGCGGAGCGGAAACCGTGCGCGTGCCGCTCACCAGCACGTGGGCGCACGACCTCGATGCCATGCTGGCGGCGACGCGCGGACACAGCGGGCTGATCTACATCTGCAATCCCAACAATCCGACGGCGACGCTCACGCCGCGCAAGCAGCTGGCCGAGTTCCTCACGCGTGTGCCGGCGGAGTTCACCGTGCTGCTGGACGAGGCGTATCACCACTTCGCCGTCGGCGAGCCGGAATACCAGAGCTTCCTGGCCGATGGCGGCGGCAACCCGCGGGTAGTCGTGGCGCGGACGTTCAGCAAGGTCTACGGCATGGCGGGCCTGCGGCTGGGCTATGCCGCCGGATCGCGCGAGGCGATTGCGCCCATGGCCAAGTGCCAGCTCCAGGACAACGTGAACATGCTGGCGGCGCAGTGCGGCGCCGCGGCGCTGGAGGATGACGCCGGGATGCTGGCCGCGTCGAAGCGCATCGTGGGCGATCGCGAGGCGTTCCTGGCCGCATCCAGGGCGCGCAAGCTGCATGTGATGCCGTCGTCGGCCAACTTCGCCATGGTCGAAACCGGCCGGCCGGTCCGCGACGTGATCGCCGGCTTCCGGGAGCGCGGCATCAGCATCGGGCGGCCTTTTCCGACGCTGGAGAAGTGGGCGCGCGTCAGTTTCGGCACGCCGGAGGAGATGAAGGCGTTCTGGGACGCGTGGGATGAAATGAAGATCGGATAGCGATTGCCGAATTTGCCGAACGGCGGAATGGCCGAATTGAAAAACCTGGCGCGCGGCGATGGAAGAGTTTCAATTCCGCAGTTCGGCAGTCGAATTTCTTAGCTTCGGCAATTCCGGAATGTTGGCTATACTGCGCACATCAGCTGGAATTTTTCATACGAGGAATTGGCCATCATGTCGGTGAAGGCAGTCCGCGAGATTGATGACGCGCGTGATAACCGCGGCGACGATTTTGAGTCGCTGGAAGCGAAGGTGTACCAGACCATCGAGCTGCTGAAGGCGGCGCGCGAGGCGCGGGCGGCGGCGGAGCGCGAAACGCAGCGCGTGCGGGAGCAGATGCGCGAGCAGGCGCACGAATTCGAGGCGCTGCGGCGGGAACTGGTGGGCCTGCGGCGCGAGCGCGAGGAGGTACGGGCCCGGGTGGAAAAGATGCTGAACCAGATTGACGGCTTGACCGCGGCCGAAGGCGGGCGATAATTCGGCAGATTCGGTTCCCGGAGGAACGGAGTGGCCCAAGCCAGCAGCATTCGCGTAGAAATTTACGATCAGCCCTATAACCTGCGCGGCACAGATCCCGAGCACATCCTGCGGCTGGCCGAATTCGTGGATACGAAGATGCGCGCCGTCGCCGAGCAGACCGCCACGGTGGATTCGCTGCGGCTGGCGGTGCTGGCGGCGCTGAACATCGCCGACGAATATCACCTGCTCAAGCGCAAGTACGATGCGATCGCCGGAGAATTCAACCAGCGGAGCCAGAGTCTCTCCGGCGCGCTGGACAAGGTGATCGAGGAGTGCCGAAGGGCAGGCTAGCGCTCAGCAATCAGCACTCAGCAATCAGCAATCAGCCCCTGCGCAGTCCGGTAAGAAAGGTTTGCAGCTCACCGGAATGTTCCGGGGCTGAATGCTGTGTGCTGAAAGCTGAGTGCTGCTTTTCAGCAACTTCGCTTCCAACTTTTTTCTCGCTTCGCTTGCGTTGTACTCGGGCTTTCCTTAGCATCTCCCCCTGAAGCCGGCCTGCAAGGTTGGTGCTGGTGGTCACCGTTATTTGAACCAACATTCAAATAACGCGGGGGCCCGACTCGATTCAGCCTGGTGTGCGATGCTCCGTCATGCGGAGATGCCTGAAGGGCTGCGGAGGGTTCCCACCTTGTCTTCGACAAGGTTCATTAGCGGCCCACCTCACGGCCACGCGGGTCGGCTTTAACTTCGTCCATCGAGCGCCGCGGGCCGCCGGCGCGCTCCAAGTCTTTTTGTACTTTCATGGAGGATTGCTCATGTCTGCTCAGCCTTTGCCCGCTGACCGGAAAGCTCCGCCACAATCCACGCCGCAGGAACGGCTGCTGCAGACGGCGCTGGGGTACATGCTGTCGCAAGCGCTGTATGTGGCGGCGAAGCTGAGAGTGGCGGACCACCTGGCGTCGGGTCCGAAGACAACCGGGGAGCTGGCGCGCTCGACCGGAGCGAACGAGGACCGGCTATACCGCGTGCTGCGCGCGCTAGTCTCGGCTGGGATCTTCAGCGAAGTGGCGCCACGCAAGTTCGCCAACAATGACATCAGCTCCCCGCTCGACACGCAGAAGCGCGACGCCGTTTACGACATGGTCGTGTGGATGGCCGACAAATTTCATTTCGACGCCTACGGCGAGATGCTGTACGCGGTGAAGAGCGGCAACACGGTTTGTCAGCGCGTCTTCGGCGGCGAGTGCTTTGAAGTGCTGGAGCGCGACCACGAGGAAGGCGCCGTTTTCAACCAGGCGATGACGGCGTTCAGCGCCATGATGGCGCCTGCCGTGCTCGAGGCCTACGACTTCAGCGGCATCGGGACGCTGGTGGACGTGGCGGGTGGTCACGGCTTCATCCTCACATCCATTCTGCAGAAGTATCCCGGCATGAAGGGCATCCTGTTCGACCTGGAGCACGTGGTGGCGGGCGCGACCGAGCGCATTGCGGCGTGCGGGGTGGAAAACCGCTGCGAGCGCGCCTCCGGCGATTTCTTCAAGGCGGTGCCCAGCGGCGACGCGTACGTGATGAAGCACATCATCCACGACTGGGACGACGAGAAGGCAATCACCATCCTGAAGAACATCCGCACTGCGATGGGTTCGCGCAAGCCCGGCAAGGTGATGCTGATCGAGGCGGTGCTCTCTTCCGGCAGCGAGCCCCACTTCGCCAAGCTGCTCGACCTGGAGATGTTCATGCTCCCCGGCGGGCGCGAGCGCACGGAAGCCGAGTTTGCGTCGCTGTTCGACCGCTCCGGATTCCGAATGACGCGCGTGGTGCCGACCAAGTCACCTGTGTGCGTGGTGGAGGCGGTGGCGAAGTAGCAGCCGTCAGCACTCAGCAGTCAGCACTCAGTCCCTGAACGTCCGGGCAATCCTGCAAAGGGCCAGCGAATGTGCAGGGGCTGAATGCTGGGCGCCGACTGCTGAGTGCTTGCACGTCAAGGCTGATAAAATCAGCGCAGCGACGCGTGAGGCGGCAGGCATGCCGCGCGCATCCAATTGAGCATGTTCCCCCGCCTTTTTCATCTCGGAAATTTCAGCCTGCCGACTTACGGCGTGATGGCCGCGCTGGGAATGATCGCAGGCCTCAGCGTGGTGGTGCGTGGCGCACGGCGCGAGGGCGTTGATCCCGACAAGGCCTGGAATTTGGGGATCATCGGCGTGCTGGCGGGCATCATCGGGGCCAAGGTCCTGATGGTGATTAACGACTGGCACTACTACACCGAGCACCCCAAGTCCATCTTCACGCTGGCGACGTTGCAGGCCGGCGGCGTCTTCTACGGCGGGCTGCTGGCGGCGGTGGCGGTGGCCTTCGTCTACATCGGCTACACGCGTATGCCGCTGCTGAAGACCTGCGACATCTTCGCGCCGGGCATCGCGCTGGGACACGCCATCGGGCGCCTGGGCTGCTTCGCCGCCGGCTGCTGCTACGGCAAGGAAACGCATGTGCCGTGGGCCGTCACGTTCACCAATCCCCTCGCCAACGAGTGGACAGGGACTCCGCTCAACATTCCGATGCATCCCACGCAGATCTACGAGTTCCTGGTGGAGGGCGCCAACTTCGTCTTCCTCTGGTGGCTGCTGAAGCGCAAACGGTTTGACGGGCAGATCATGGGCACCTACATGTTCCTGTACGGCATCGCGCGCTTCTTCCTGGAATTTCTGCGCGCCGATCCTGAGCGCGGCTCGGCCTTCAACGGCGCGCTCAGCTACACGCAGCTGATCTCGATCGGGCTGGTCATCGTGGGCGGAATCCTTTGGGCGCGCGGGGTGCGGAGCATCGAGCGGCCGGCTGCCGTCACTGCCGCGCGTTAAGCAGTCAGCACGCAGCGGCCAGCAGCCCGTGCACATTCCGTGACTTGCCTGAGGTGACCGAGTGTTCAATGGCTGGGTGCTGATTGCTGACCGCCGAGTGCTGGGTTTCCCTCTAGAATCCTTCCGTGTCTGACGCCACCCGTACATTCCAGGCGTGTCCCGAAGATAAAGGCAGGCGCCTCGACCAGTTCCTGGTGGCGCAACTGGGCGACGTGAGCCGGGCACGGGTGCAACAGCTCATCAAGCAGGAGCTTGTGCAGGTGAACGGCGAGGTGGCGCGTGCCTCGATGCGCCTGCGCGGCGGCGAAGACGTGCGTGTGCTTGGCGAGCCAAAAACGCCGCCGCTTCGCGCCGTGGCGGAACAAATCCCACTCGATGTGGTCTATGAGGACGATGATCTGGCCATCGTCAACAAGCCGGCGGGCATGATGGTGCACGCCGGCGCGGGCGCAACCGACGACGCACGCAACCGCGGCACGCTGGTCAATGCCCTGCTGCATCGGTTCGCGTCGCTTTCGCAGCAGGGTGGCGAAACCCGGCCCGGCATTGTGCACCGGCTCGACCGGCAAACCAGCGGGCTGATGGTGGTCGCGAAGAACGATGCGGCGCATCGCAAGCTGGCGGAGCAGTTTTCCCGGCGCGAAGTGCACAAGACCTACCTGGCGCTGGTGCACGGCTGGATGCAGCGCGAGAGCGGCACGGTGGAGAGCGCCATCAGCCGCGACCGCATCCGCCGCACGCGAATGACCACGCGGCGCCGCGAGGGACGCGACGCGATCAGTCACTGGCGCGCGCTGAAGAAGATCGAGTCTCCCTACGGCCGCTTTTCGCTGCTGGAGGTGAAGATCGAGACCGGGCGCACGCACCAGATTCGGGTGCACATGTCGTCGCTCGGACATCCGGTGGTGGGCGACACGCTTTACGGGGCGCCGCGCGTAATTAAGTATCATGGCGAGAAGACGCCGGGAAGCGTCACGAGGGCGGACTCATTGGCCCTGGCGAGAAACTTTTTGCACGCCGCGGCCATCGAACTTAAACATCCACGCACGCGCGCCGCGTTGTCATTTCGCCGGCCCCTACCGGCAGAGCTGGAGGAGTTCCTTGGCCTGCTGTTGCCCAACCAGTCGGCCCGCTGAGGCCGTGCGGCGAGGGGCTATAATTGGATTTCGATGCGAATTCCTGTACTCATTGTTTGCGCCGCGCTGGCGGTGACGTGCTGGGCACAACAGCCACAGACGAACCCGCCGGCGGACGAGCTGCCCTCGGCCCCATCAGCCGCCAAGGCGCCCAAGCCTGTGCCGCCGCCTCCGCCGGCGCCGCAACCGCAAGCGGCCGGGCCAGCGCCGGCCGCGACCGCTCCCGCGGCCTCGCCGGAAAACGGCGCAAGCCAGGCCACGGCGTCTAAGCCGGCGGCTGCGCCGGCCTCATCGGACGCGGCGGAACCGGAGAACCGCGGCGCGGCGCAGCCGGCGACAACCGCCGGTGGCGGCGACGCGGAAAACAGCAACATCACCATCCGGTCGCGCGTGGACGAAGTGAACGTGATCTTCACCGTCACCGACAAGCACGGGCACTTCGTCAAGAACCTGAAGGCCGCCGACGTCTCCGTGCTCGACGACAACAAGCCGCCGCAAACGGTGGTGAACTTCCGCAGCGAAACCGACCTGCCGCTGCGCGTGGGCCTGCTGGTGGACGCGTCGAACTCCATCCGCGACCGCTTCAAGTTCGAGCAGGAGGCGGCCATCGAGTTCCTGGCGCAGATCGTCCGGCCCAAGAGCGACCGCGCGTTCGTGCTCGGCTTCGACACCACCGCCGAAGTCACGCAGGACTTCACCGACGACACGGAAAAGCTCTCGCACGGCGTGCGTGAGCTTCGCCCCGGCGGCGGCACGGCGCTGTACGACGCGATCTACTACGCGTGCCGCGACAAGCTGGGCAAGATCAATCCCGGGATGCCGGTGCGCCGCGCCATCATTTTGCTGACCGACGGCGAGGACAACCAGAGCCGCGTGACCCGCGAAGAAGCCATCGAGATGGCGCAGCGCGCCGAGGTGATCGTTTACGCCATCAGCACCAACGTGAGCGGCATGAAGCTGCGCGGCGACAAGGTGCTGGAGCGCATTGCCGAAGCCACCGGCGGACGCGCTTTCTTCCCATTCAAAGTGGAAGACATCGCCAACTTCTTCAGCGCCGTTCAGGACGAGCTGCGCAGCCAGTACGCCATCGCCTATCGTCCGGCGGACTTCCGCAGCGACGGACGCTACCGCTCGATCGAGATCATGGCAGCGAACAAAGGCCTGAAGGTGCGCGCGCGCAAAGGCTACTTCGCGCCACGGCAGTAGCTCATTTCGTGATTTGGCGATTTCGTGATTGAGTGATTTTGAAAATCACGAAACAGAGCTGCCCTAAATCGCCGAATCACCAGTGCGCCCAATCACCAAGTTCAGCTCTGCGGCAGCGGCGCGTAGTAGCCGGAGCGGTTCTGCACGCGGTAATCCTTCCTGACGGTGCGGACTTCCACTTTGCGGAAGGTGCCATCGCGCTTGTTGTTGGTGGGGGTATAGCCGATGCTGTACTGGGTGCGCAGCTCGGCGGAAATCTGGCTGAACGCTTCCTGAAGCTTGTTGCGGCTGCTGCCGACATCGATCATGCGGCCGCCGGTCTGCTCGGTGAGCAGGCGCATGGCGCGATCGCCGCCGTAGCCAACGCCCCCGTAAAATCCACGGTCGGCGATGAGGATGACGTAGCAGACGGCGTCAGCCTTCTGGGCCGCCTCAACAGCGCTGTTGATGGTCTCCTGGCTGCCCTGATCTTCTCCGTCGGTGAAGATGATCATCGCCTTGCGCCCCACCTCGCGCGCGAGTTGCTCGCGCGAAGCGGCAAAGATGGCGTCGTAAAGCAGGGTCCCGCGAGGACGCGAGACCGGCACAGGCCCGCCGCCCATGCCGGGCAGGCCGCCGCCTCCTCCGCCCGTGTTGATCTTCAGCCTGCTGAGCGCTTGGGCCAGCTCCCTGGGTGAGCTGGTGAAGTCACGCATCAGGTCGATGTTCACGTCGAAGCTCACCAGGAAGGCGAGGTCCTTTTCGCGGATCACTTCGCGCAGGAACTCGGCGCTGACTTCCTGCTCCATCGGCAAAACACGCTGCTGGCTGGCGCTGGTGTCCACCAGGATCCCAAGCGTGAGCGGCTGATTGCTCTCAGCGCTGAAGTACTTGATGGTCTGAGGCTGGCCGTCTTCCAGGATCTTGAAGTCGTCGCGCGTGAGGCCGGGAACGAGCGCGCCGCGCTTGTCCTTGACGTTGAAGAAGAGGTTGACCACGTTGACGTCGAGGCGCAAGGTTTCCATCGCCTGATCGTCTGAAAGCGGGGGCTTCGACGGGGCCTGGGCCGACGCGGCGGAGAACAGCAACGCAAACGCAAGCGGGAGAGCAATACAGCGGGAAGACAACGACATAAAGACGGAAACGCAGCCGTTATAATGTTGGATGCTGGACCCCTACTATACAGTTTTTGTTTGTTGGCGCGCTGACGCCCTTGAGAGAAGAACGCGGATGAGAGTTTTACTTGCAGGATGCGCAGCGGTGTTGCTGATTGTGGCCCTGGCTGGAATGGCGCAGCAGGTCCCGCCGCCGGATGCGCCGTCGTCGAGCCGTCAGCCCACGTTCACGCAAAACGGTCCGCGCTCAACGGCGGCCCCGAAGCAGCCGGCAGCCTCGTCGTCTTCGTCTTCTGCCGCGCAGCAGACGCAGCTTCCCGACGCGCCCCAGCCGCAGCTGCCGCCGCCGCCGGGTAACAACACGCCGGGCTCAGCGGGCACGTCGTCTTCGCAGCCGCCGCCGGCGCCGACCTCGGAGAATCCAGGGACCGATGTTGGACCGCCGTCGCGCCCCTCCGCGGCGCCGCCGCCGGGCGCCGGCGACTTCACCATTTCGACAAACGTGAACTTCGTGCTGGTTCCGGTGACGGTGAAGGATTCGGGCGGACACCTGGTCGCAGGCCTGGTGAAGCGCGATTTCAGCGTCTTCGAAGACGGCGCGCCGGTCACGCTGCAGCTTTTCACCAGCGACCCGTTCCCGCTTTCGGTGGCCGTCCTGCTCGACACCGGGATGAGCGACCTGACCCTCAACAAGGTGCAGGAAACGCTGCCCGCGCTTTCCGGCGCGTTCAGCCAGTATGACGAGATTTCGTTCTACACCTTCGGCAGCTCGGTGGAGCGGCTTTCCGACTTCAGCAGCGCCCAGAAGCGGATTGACGAGGCCATCCGGCGGCTGCGCTATCGCGATGACGGTTCGCGCCGGACCGGACGGCAGGGCGGCTTCGCGGTTGCGGGCGGTCCGCTGAACAGCTCGCCGACGATCAACGGCAAACCGGTGGATCCGAATGCTCCCATCGTGGAAATCGCGCGCGAGGAACCACGCGTGCTGAACGACGCCATCCTGGCGGCGGCCAACGATCTTTCGGCGCGGGAGCGCACGCGGCGGCGCATGATCTTCGTGATCTCGGAAGGCCGGGAGCGCGGCAGCAACGCCAGCTACTCCGACGTGCTGAAGGTGCTCCTCTCGCACGAGATTTCCGTGTACGCCGTCAACGTGGGCCAGTCAGCCGCGCCGGTGTATGGCAGCCTGCAGAAAGTTCGCGTGCCCGGCATGGGCTACGCCAACCTGCTGCCCAAGTACGCCTCGGCGACAGGCGGCGACGTGATTGCCGAACTCAACCGGCAGGCGATCGAAGCGGCGTACCAGCGCGCCACGCTGGAGGCGCGCAACCAGTACACGCTGGGGTACACGGCGCGCGCCACCGCGGCCAGCAACTATCGGCAGATCGAAGTCGTGGTGCGGCGGCCGAACCTGAAAGTCTTCGCCCGCGACGGGTACTACCCGCTGCCGCCGCAGCGGAAGTAGCGGTTGCCGGTCCAATGGCCCGTCTTGAATGGGCTTCCGAAAGCCGGACCGTCTGTCATCCGGCCATGCCCTATCGGCTTTCTGCTTGACGGCCGGCAACTGGCAACCGGCAACTTCGGTTGTGATATAACACCCCGACAGCCCGAACAGGTCAGTGCCTGCCTGGATCGCGGCCATCCCCGCGGTTTCAGGGGCTCGGTTGGCGGGTTCCCAGTGTCCAGCCGAGGACTGAAGACCGAGAACTGAGAACGCATCCGTGAGCTTTATCAATTTTGCGGCGCGCGAGATCAACTGCAAGATCGTTTATTACGGCGCCGGCCTGGGCGGCAAGACCACGAACCTGCAACACATCTTCGATAAGACAGCCGCCCAGCAGAAGAGCAAGATGATCTCACTCGCCACCGAGACGGACCGCACGCTGTTCTTCGATTTCCTGCCGCTGGACCTGGGCACGGTGCGGGGCTTCAAGACGCGATTCCACCTCTATACCGTCCCGGGGCAGGTTTTCTACGACGCCAGCCGCAAGCTGATCCTGCGGGGCGTGGACGGCGTGGTCTTCGTGGCCGATTCGCAGGAAGACCGCATGGACGCGAACCTGGAAGCGCTCGACAATCTCCAGGAAAACCTGAAGGAGCACGGCTACGACTTCAGCAAGATTCCGTACGTGCTCCAGCTCAATAAGCGCGACCTGCCTAACATCATGACCGTGGACTCGCTCAAGAAGGAGCTGGTAAAGCGCGGCGAGCCGGTGTTCGAAGCCGTCGCGTTCCAGGGCACCGGCGTGTTTGAGACGCTGAAGGAAGTGGCGCGCCAGGTGTTGGTGGAACTGAAGAAGGGTTGACCGTCGGGAAGTGCCGCTTGGGCACGGCCTTGAATTTCGTCACCGATCAGAACAAGTCGGTATCAATTCCCGCAATAAACCTGATTCCCTCGATCATCTTCCCGCATAGCGACTTGTCGTCGGTCATGAACCGGTCGGCGCCGGCCTGCCGCGACCTCGCTCACCCAGGAGGCGGTCTCTTCACTATCCACTTTCAATGATTCACTGCTTCAGCTTGAACGACCTCAGCATCTTTTCGTAGGTCGGGCGCAGAGCATTGAAGTCGTTTTCCGGCGAAATGAAGACGATATAGACCAGGCTGCCGTTGCCGCGCTGGAAGGCGACCATCCAGTCGCGCTCGCGCAAGGGCTGATTGTTGGGGCCGGTGACTGGCGAGGGCCCGATCATCTCGACCGACTTGCCCGGAACGCCGTTCACGCGAATGTTTTCGTCGCTGGTGACGACGCGCAGGTCAGGGTTCGATTGCCTGAGCTGCGCCTCCAGCTCGTGCAAACCGCCATCGAGATCGCGTGACTCGGGATCGTAACCGTTGATGATCACTCCGTACGCAATTGCACTCTGCGACACACCCGCTTCCGGGAAAATCGTCACGCCCGAGTTTTGGTCGCCACTTACCTTCCAGTTCGAGGGATACGAAACCGTGAATGCGCTGTGATTCAGGGCCTGCATCTGGTCGCTGGGCCGGATTTCGTCGCGCGTGACCTGGCCAATGGCGCCCTGTCCGCCCTGCTTCTGCTGCTGCGCGACCTGCTCGGCCGTCAGCGGCCTGCGGCCCATGGCAATCTGCTTGGCCTGGCGGAATTGCGAGCTATCCCCCTGGAATGAGGAGCGAGGCGGAAAAGTCGCCACCAGCTTCTGGATGGCGCCGGCACGATTGCCTGGATTGGGGTGATCGCTGAGGAACTGGGGACCGCGCGCGCCGCCTTCCTGCTCGAGCTTGGTGAAGAAGTCGGCCATGGCCCTTGGGTTCCAACCGGCCAGGTACATGAGCCGGGCGCCCACGGCGTCAGCCTCGCTTTCGGCGTCGCGCGAGTAGCGCAGCAGCAGGCCGTTGGCGAACAGCGAGCCGGCGATGCGCGCCAGCGACGCGCCCGTTCCGCTGCCCAGCACCGCGCCGAGCACGCCGAGAGGGAGTTGCGCCATCATCGCCTTGCTGGCCATGGCTGCGCCATGGCGCATGTACACGTGCGACATCTCGTGCGCCACCACGCCGGCGAACTCGGCCTCGTTGTCGGCCGCCTGCAGAGCGCCCACGTTGACGAACACCGGCCCTCCCGGCAGGGCGAAGGCGTTGATGTCCTTCTGGTTGATCATGTGGAACTCGTACGGGTAGCGCGGTTCGGGCACGTTGGGCACCAGCCGCGACGCCACGTAGCGCAGGTACTGCGTGAGCGGGTCGTTATCGGGAAGGACGGGATACTGCTTTCGTGCCTCCTGCGCCGCCTGCTGGCCGAGCTGGATCTCCTGGTCGCGGGAGACGAACATCGCCGAGTGCGGCTGGGGAAAGGCGATCCCCGAGCTGGTGGCGGCCAGCAAGAGCTGGGGCGCAGCCATCACGGCGACCAACGCCAGCGCCATCAGACGGCGGGTCAGATTGGAAGTCATGCGTCCTCCTGCGCGTGCCGAGGCACGCCGAACGGCCTAATAACGTAACAGAAGCCCTACGGAGTTTAGATGCCGGAGCTGGCGGTTGGGGCCAGAGAAAGCCGGCGAACAAGCGCGCCCGCCGCTACAGCCTGGCAGGCAGTCTGTCGAAACAAGCTACTTATGGTCCACCGTCGAGGATGACGCTCCGAACTCGCGGCTGCGACCGGCGCTCTTGCCGGCGCGGGCACCGGCGGCCGACACGGCAAACTCGGCGCCGTACTTCTCGAGCAGCACCGGCACCAGCGCCCCTTCGGCTTCCTTCACGAAGACCATGCGCCCCTCGGGGCTCATGTCAATCTTCACGAAGTCGCCCAATTTGACCTGGCCGGTGGCGACCAGGTTGGCGAGCGGGAACACGATGTGACGCTCGATGGCGCGCTTCAGGTGGCGCGCGCCGTAGCGCGCGTCGGTGCCTTCGTCGAGCAGGTGGCGCTTCACGCGCGACGTGCAGCTGAAGACGAACTGGTTGTTGCCGGTGGCCTGCAGGATGCGCTGCTGCACCATGCCAAGCTCGATCTCCAGGATCTGCTCCAGGTGCTCGGGGCGGAGCGTCTTGAAGACCACGACCTTGTCGATGCGGTTCATGAACTCGGGCGAGAACTTGCGCCGCGCCGATTCCTGCGCCGTGCGCGCGATTTTGTCGTCGAGCGAGTTGTCCACTTCGCTGGGCTTGCTGGCGAAGCCGAGTCCGCCGTTCACCAGTTCGCTCATCTCGCCCGCGCCCAGGTTCGAGGTCATCACGATCAGGCACTGGCTCAGGTCCACGCGGCGGTTGTCGCCGAGCGTGAGCGTGGCCTTGTCGAGAATGCCGAGCAGGAGCTGCCAGAGCGCGTCGGAAGCTTTCTCGATTTCGTCGAACAGCAGGATCGAGAGCTTGAGCCGGTCGGTGTGCCACTGGTTGAGCGCTTCCTGGGTGAGCAGCGGGTGCGTCTCGCGGTGGCCAAGGTAGCCCGGCGGCGAGCCGATCAGCTTGGCGATCTCGTGGCTGTGCTGGAACTCGGCGCAGTCAATCTTGATGCAGGCGCGCGGGTCGGAAAACAGCGCCTCGGCGATTGACTCGACCACGCGCGTCTTGCCCGAACCGGTGGGTCCGAGAAACAGCAGGTTGCCCACGGGACGGTTCGGCGGGTTCAGCCCCGCCAGAAACATCTGGTAGATCTCCACCACCTTCTCAATCGCCTGTTCCTGGCCGACGATGCGGCGGCGGAGCGCGGTCTCGAAATCCTGGGCATCGCCACTGCGGCGGTTCGGATCGAGCGCGGTATTCAGACCGGTTTTCATATCTCCCCTTCCGATCGGGGACCCCCGTCCACGCTCACGCAGAGACCTGGACAGACTGCTCATGTGATGGACAAGCGGCTGCCGGAGTTGTAATCACGCACAGCCGAGCACAATCCATACACACTGATTAGATGCAACGCGCGGGCCGATGCGACCACGAACGCGAGTGAAATTCACTTCTGCTGTGGAAAACTCGCGGGCCCGAACCGGGTTCCAAGCCAACAGAGTTGCTGGACTAGATGCCCGGCGGCGCCGGCGGGACCCCGGCCCGGGCGTGGCGTGCTAGTATCGCGATTCAGGCGCTCTGAAAGAGTTGGGGGAATGCTTTGCCGACCCGGGTCTCGTCCTCTCGTAATCTCCGCCGTAACCCTCGCGATTTGCTCGCTGCTGGTATGGGGCGCCAACGCCCTGCTTCTGCCCTCTGCGTCGTCTGAGGCGGGTTGGAGCACGCCTGCCAAGGCGAAGGCTGATGTCCCGGCCTCGGGGACGGCTGTGGCGGGAAAGCCGGCCCTGACCCCAGCGGGATATGTCTACACGTCCGCCTCAGGCGAGCGAATCACCGACGTGGTGCGGCGGCTGTGGCCGCAAACCGAGTACATGACGCGCGCCGAGCTGGAGGCGGCGCTGCGCTCGGCCAACCACCTCGAGCGCGCGACTTTCCTGAGGCCGGGCCAGCAAGTGGTGGTGCCCGGGTACGAAACGGCGCCCATCGCCGAGAAGCCGCTCCCGGCGGCGCGGGACTTCGAAGTCCGCGCCATTTACCTGACGGGAACGATGGCCGGCAGCCGCCTGGGCCTCGACGTCGTGCGGCGCTGGCGCGAAGCCGGCGGCAACGCCGTGGTGTTCGACATCAAGGACGCGGACGGCATTCTGAACGTTCCCTTCGAACACGCGCTGGCCGGAAAAACGCACGCCGCGATTCCGAACCTGCCCAAGTACGTCCGCTATCTGCACCGGCAGAACATGCGCGCGATTGCGCGCATCGCGCTCTTCCGCGACGAGCGCCTGGTGACCGAACATCCCGAGCTGGCGGTGCGCTCCAAGAAATCCGGCCAGCCGTGGACGGAAAACGGCAAGCTGGTTTGGACCGACAGCTCCAACCGCGCCGTGCAGGAGTACAACCTGGCGCTGGCGAAATACGTGGCGGCATCGGGCGCGGATGAAGTGCAATTCGACTACGTGCGCTTCCCTGCCGAAGGCGATCAGAAGGACGCTGTCTTCGCCTTTTTCACCGAACATCCCACGTGGCGCCGCGCCGACGTGATCACCGACTTCGTGAAGCGCGGCTACGTGGCGCTGCACGCGGCCGGCGTAGCGCTCTCGCTCGACGTTTTCGGCATCATGGCATGGCAGGAAAAAGAAGACCTGGCGCAGACCGGCCAGGACGTGGCGGAACTGGCGCGCCACTGCGATATCATGGCGCCCATGATCTATCCCTCGCACTTCTTCAACATGGAGGGCTACGCCAATCCCGGCGACGCGCCCGAGCACTTCATCTCCGAATCGATGGACCGCTTCCGCAAGGTCACCTCGGGGAGCAATGTGGTGCTGCGCCCGTGGCTGCAGGCCTTCGCATGGCGCACCAAAACCTACAGCGTGGACTATGTGATCACGCAGGTGCGAACGGCGCGCGAGCATGGCGGCGTCGGCTTCCAGTTCTGGAACGCGCAGAACAGTTATCCCAAACCGCTGCTGGCGATGCAGGAGATGCGGCTGGCTTCGGGAAAGTATTTCAAGGGCGACGAACTGCCCGGTCCTTCCAACACCGCGACGCCCAGCGCCTCGCACTGAGCACGTCGGTGTTTGTGTTTAGGTCCCGAGCGCAGCGAGGGGCCCCTACCTGCCCGGCAACCGTAGTTAAGCAGGGATGAGTCAGCCGGTGGCGCGGCACGGATTCACGTTACGCCTGCATATTCAATCGCCGCAGCCGGATCAATCCTGAGTTCCCTTGCCCTCTCGGTTATAATTTTTCGGTTCCGCTCTGTCGCACCCGGCATCTGAATTTGCGGAACGCGGCCCGGTTTTGCCCACCGACCAGGAGTGCTTAAGGAGCCGGCATGGCGATCACGAAATCGGAAAAGATCTGGCACAACGGGAAGCTCATTCCCTGGGACGACGCAAAGATCCACGTGATGTCGCACGTGGTGAACTACGGCTCGTCGGTGTTCGAAGGGATCCGCTGCTACTCGCAGCCCGCCGGCCCGGCGATTTTCCGCGCGCAGGAGCACATTCAGCGCCTGCTCGACTCCGCCAAGATCTACCGCATTGACGTGGACTTCACGCGCGACGAACTGGTGGCGGCGCTGGTCGAGCTGATCGGCGTGAACCGAGTGTGGCCGTCGTACATCCGGCCGATCATTCTGCGCGGCTACGGCCAGGCGGGCGTGAACCCGTTCAACTCGCCGACCGAGGTCTACATCGCCAACTACGCGTGGGGCAAGTACCTGGGCTCGGACGCCACCGAGGGCGTGGACGTGTGCGTCTCCTCCTGGACGCGCATTGCGCCCAACACGCTGCCGGCCATCGCCAAGAGCGGCGCGAATTACATGAACTCGCAGCTCATCAAGATGGAAGCCATCATGAACGGATATGTCGAGGGCATCGCGCTCGACGTGAACGGCTTCGTCAGCGAGGGCTCGGGCGAAAACCTGTTCATCGTTCGCCAGGGCACGATCTACACCGCGCCGCTGGGCAACTCGGTGCTGCCCGGCATCACGCGCGACACGGTGATCCGCATCGCGCGCGACCTCGGCATTCCGGTCGTGGAGCAGATGATCCCGCGCGAGATGCTCTACATCTCCGACGAGGTGTTCTTCAGCGGCACGGCGGCGGAGATCACACCGATCCGCTCGGTGGACAAGATCAGCGTGGGCAACGGCGCGCTCGGCCCCATCACAAAGAGGATCCAGGGTGAGTTCTACGGACTGGTGAACGGCACGCTGCCCGACCGCTTCGGCTGGTTCACACGCGTGCCGGTGAAGCAACCGGTGGGCGTTTGACACCTACCACCGAGACACAGAGTCACAGAGAGAGAGGGCGAGCCTAGCGGCCCGCCCTCGTTTTTTGCTGTCACACTGGGCGGTCCCGCGCTTGCGAGGGGCGGGTCGAAGGATCCCTACTCCTATCACGACCTGTGGTGCGAGTAGGGATGCTTCGACTCCGGCCCGCTGCGCGGTCCTCCGCTCAGCATGACCTGGCTTGTAGTTCTCCGCGCCTCCGCGCTGTCGAGCCGGGCCAGTGGCGGGTTGCGAAGCGATGGAAGGCAGTTTCGAGCTTCGCGTTGCCAGCTTCCAGTTCTTGCGCGAGCGGCACGCGCAAAGCCGGCCATTGACTGCTGGCAACCGGCAACAACCTGCCCTACGGCATATCGGTACGTCCGGTGATCAATCGCGTGGGGTTGGTGTGCATCAGGTATGCCCAGGCCCACTCGAACATCACCAGAATTCGATTGCGGAAACCGATGAGAAAGAAGATGTGGACAAACAGCCAGAGCAGCCAGGCGATGGCGCCGCCAATGTGCAGGCGTCCGAGTTGGGCGACGGCGGCGGCGCGGCCGATGGTCGCCAGGCTTCCCTTGTCGCGATAGCGAAACGGCCCGGTTTTCTGCCCCTTGACCGCGCGCCAGACATTTTTCGCGGTGGCTTCGCCCATTTGGATGGCGGCGGGCGCGACGCCCGGAACCGGGCGTCCGTCAGCCTGTTTGACCGATGCCAGGTCGCCGATCACGAACACTTCGGGATGGCCGGGCAAGCTCAGGTCGGGCTCGACCAGCACGCGTCCAGCGCGGTCGGTGGGCGCGCCGAGTTTTTTCCCCAATGGTGACGCGGCGACGCCGGCGGCCCACAGCGTTACGGCCGACTCGAGCACCGTGTCGCCCACGTAAACGCGTCCCGGCTCGACGCCGGTCACCTGCGAATTCACGCGTACCTCCACGCCGAGCTTTTCCAGTTGCTGCTGGGCGCTGCGCGACAAGTCTTCGGGATAGACGGGCAGGACGCGCGGCCCGCCCTCCAGCAGCAGCACGTGGGAGCGCGCGGGATCGACGGCGCGGAACTCGCCGGCCAGCGCGTGGCGCGTGATGTCGGCGATCGCGCCTGCCAGCTCCACGCCGGTGGGCCCGGCGCCGATGATCACGAAGCGGATGGGCCCGGGCGGCTGGCCGCGCGCTGCGGCGCGTTCGGCCAGCTCAAACGCCAGCAGCACGCGGCGCCTGATCTCAATGGCGTCTTCCAGCGACTTCAGCCCGGGCGCGAACGGGGCCCAGTCGTCGTGCCCGAAGTAGGAGTGTGTGGCGCCGGCGGCAACGATCAGGTAGTCGTAAGCGAACTCGAGACCATTGGTCTTCACCACGCGGCGCGCAAGATCGAAATCTGCTACTTCGTCAAGAATGACCTCAACGTTGTGCCGGTGCCGCAGCACGCTGCGGATGGGCGAGGCGATGTCGCCGGGCGAGAGCACCGCGGTCGCGACCTGATAGAGCAGCGGCTGGAATGTGTGGTGGTTGGTGCGATCGAGCAGCGTGATCTGGACCGGATGGCGAGCCAGGGTTCGCGCGGCGTAGAGTCCGCCGAAGCCGCCGCCTATGATCACTACGCGGGGACGATTGTCTGTCTTGCTGGCCGGCAATGTTCCACTCGCGCGAGCCGCTTGCCTCGGATGCACCATGCTACACGCAAAAATCGTGCTGCGGGGCCACGCCGTGGCTGGCAGGCCCATCCGATTAAGAAGCCCTCATCCTCAAAGGAGAATCCATGCGAACCGCCGTAGTTCTGATCGCCATCGCGCTGCTGGCGAGCAGCGTGGCCGTGGCGCAGACCAGCACAAGCGTTCCTTCAGGCGCCACAGGCCCGACAGCTCCCGGCCAGACCAGCACGACGACGCCGGCGCCGGCCACAACCACGCCGGCGGCGCTGGCGGCGACGCCGTCAACGCCGAGCACGAATCCGTCCACCACCCGCCAGATGGGAGCCACATCGCCGACGAGCAATACGTCGCGGACGGGCATCACCGCGCGCTCGACTGCGCTCTGTCCTCCGCCGGCCACCACGACCGCACCTTTGCCGTCGGTGACGAGCGCTTCTTCTACGACAACGGTCACAACACCGGCGACGATGCCAAGCACATCGCTGCCGGGCCCAACCACAGCGAGCACAACCGCACTGCCACCGCCAGGTTCGACGAGCTCCGCAACGCCGTGCTCGAGTCTTCCACCAGCAACGCCCGTGATCACTTCTCCGCCGGTTATCACCGGAGGAAGCGGGATCAGCGGCACGACCGGCATCACGCCTGCCACCGGCGTAACCAGCGTTCCTGGGACGACCGGCGCCACCACGTCGCCATCTGGGACGACGAACACCGCGCCGGCATCGACTACACCGCCACCCTCTGCGGTTTCGCCGCCACCGGGAGCTGTGACTCCACCGCCGGCCGCACCGACACCGCCGCCGCAGTGAAACGATCGCGCAGGCGCTTACGTATTGGGAGGTGGAGCGTCCAAGAGCGCAGAGGCGGCAGGAGTCAACCAAGGCCGCTCCGGCATTGCGAGCTGTTTGAGGGCCACGTTTCCTCCTGACCTTAGCGGGTTGGACGGAAGTCGCGCCGTGGCCTTCGGCAGGAACCCCGGTTGGCGCAAGTCGACCGGAATCATGTTTTTTCTCAGTTCTTAGCTCTCAGTTCTCAGTTCTCATTTGGCATTTCGCCGTCAAGTGGGAGTCGGGCCGGCAAGTTCCTTGTGGGCCAGCGAGTCTTAGGCGTGTCCTTCGTTTGTCCTATGTGTTCGTGGTGTGAGCCGGGGTGATTTCAGCCCTCTACTCAATTGCTATCCCCCTCGCTCCGTGATACTTTTCAGCGCACCTGAACGGCGGCTCACGCCGTTGAGCCGAGGTATGCCACGGGTGCGCCATGCACATAGATGACCTGCTCCGTATCGCGATGGAGCGTAAGGCCTCTGACCTTCACCTGAAAGTCGGAAACTATCCCCACATTCGCGTGGACGGCGAACTGGTGCCGCTCACCGACCAGCCGCGCATCTCGGCGGAAGACATGCTGAACATGGCGTTCAGCATGATGTCCAACCGGCAGAAGCAGAAGTTCAAAGAGAACGCCGAGCTCGACATGGCGTACGGCGTGGCCGGCCTGGGACGCTTCCGCGTGAACGTGTTCCAGCAGCGCGGCAACGTCGGACTGGTGCTGCGCGTCATCCCCACCAAGATCCGCGCGCTCGACGAGCTTTACATGCCGAAGATCGTGGAGCAGATCTGCGAAGAAGCGCGCGGGCTGGTGCTGGTGACCGGCGTTACCGGCTCGGGCAAATCCACCACGCTGGCGGCGATGATCGACCGCATCAACTCCACCCGGCCCGAGCACATCATCACCATCGAGGACCCGATCGAGTTCCTGCACCGCGACAAGAAGGGGTTCGTCAACCAGCGCGAGGTGGAAGTGGACACGCCGTCGTTCGGCTCGGCGCTGCGCGCCAGCCTGCGCCAGGACCCGGATGTCATCCTGGTCGGCGAAATGCGCGACCTGGAAACCATCGGCACGGCGCTGCACGCCGCCGAGACCGGCCACCTGGTGTTTTCCACGCTGCACACGCTCGACGCGGTGGAGACGATCAACCGCATCATCTCCGTCTTCCCGCCACCGGAGCAGAAGCAGATCCGGCTTCAATTGGCGGCGACCATCCGGGCGGTCATCAGCCAGCGCCTGGTGCGCCGCGCCGACGGCGTAGGCCGCGTGCCCGCCGTCGAGATCATGATTTCGACTGCTTATATCCGCGAGTGCATCATCACGCCGGAGAAGACGCGCGCAATTCGCGAAGCCATCTCTGCCGGCGTTTCGCAGTACGGCATGCAGACCTTCGACCAGTCGCTCTACGACCTGTTCCAGCAGCAGTTGATCACGTATGAAACCGCGCTGGAAACGGCGTCGAACCCCGACGACTTCAAGCTGCGCGTGCAGGGCATCGGCTCCACCGCCGACGCCGCGCGCGACGAAATGCAACAGGCGGGCTTCGGCGGGCAGCGTTAGCTGCGCTTCGGGCGCAAGAAAACAGGGGCAAGGCCGACGGCCTTGCCCCTTTTCAACTTCCATGCCGCCCCTGAAGCTACACCGGCATGGTTTCAGAAGGAGAACTGAGCTCCAAACTCAGCCCGGAACGACTTCGGCAGCACCGTGCCGTTGCCGGTCATGTACCCGGCCGGTGTGCCGAACGCGGTTGACCGCACGCTGGTGTTGAAGTTCGCTCCATAGTTTCCGCGGTTGGTCAGGTTGAACCCCTGGAAGATCAGGCGCAGGTTGGAGCGTTCCCCAAACTTGATCAGCTTCGATACGCGCGTATCAAGCTGGAAGAACGGGATGCCGCGCACCTGGTCGAAATGCGTCTCCTTGCAAGTTCCAGCCACCAGGCAAGCGCGCAGCTGAGCCGCCGTGCAGCCGGCGGTCGCGCTATTTCCCACCGGCGCCGGGCAGGCCAGTCCGAGCGCCTGCAGGTTGCCGGGATCGCTGGTCAGCACGATCGCCGAAGGCGCCGTGATGCCCGAGGTGGTGCTGTTGTACACGTCGAGGCCGCTGGTTGCGTTATAAGCACGCGGGGAAGCGACGTGCATGATGGGCGCCATCTGGAAGCCCCAGGGCAGGTCCACCACGCCGGTGAGCGACCAGTGGTGCAGCTCGTCGTTGGGAACTACTCCGAAGTCCTCCTTACGATACGGCTGCGAAGGAATGGTGGCGGCATTGCCGAAAGCTGCCGAACTGCCGCGGTAGCCCACCGCGCGTGAGAGCGTATAGGTGCTGTTCACGCTGAAGTGGTTCGACATGCGGCGCCGGAAGGTCACGTTCAAGCCGTCGTAACGCGAGCGGCCTATCGACCGCTCGACCGTCAGGCGGCCCGGAGGATTGGTAATGCCGGCCGCCGCAAAAGCGTCGGCCAGGGCGCGCTTGGCGTTCGAAGGATTGATCGCCGAGGTCGTTTGGCACGGCAGCGGGCAAACGATGCCGTTAATGTTCTCGCCCTTGGACTCGTGTACTGCCAGCTCGTGCACAGCCTCAATCTCGAACACCGAGTTCGGATTGACCTGCCACGCATAGCCCAGGTTCCATTGCTGCGAGTAGGGATTGCGGTACGCCGGATCGATCCAGCGTCCCGAGGAGCCGGCCACCAGGTCAGTCGGCGGCGGCGGGATTGTGGGAAGCGGATCCACACCGAAACGGTAGGTCGCCATCGTCTTGCCCGTCCCCGGCACCGTGCACGAGGCCGGGTTGCAGGCCGGCGACACGCCGTTCACTGGCGCACCCGCGCCCGAAATGTTCATCACGGTCGCGAACAGAGTGGGGTTGGCTTCCTGAAGCATGAACAGCGGCACATTCAGGAACGTCTGCCCGAAGTAGATACCGTAGCCGCCGCGGATCACGTGTTTGGCGGCGCCGGTCACGTCCCAGGCAAAGCCGAAGCGCGGGCTGAAGTCCAGGGCATCGTCGTGCGGAATGTCGCGGCCGTAGGGATTTCCGATTTTCTTCAGTTGCAGGTAGACACGGTTTTTGTCCGCCCCGCTGGTGCCGTAAAGGTTGAAATCACGGTCATAGCGGAGCCCCAGGTTCAGCGTAAGCCGCGAGCTCAGCTTCCAGTCGTCCTGGAAGTACACGCCGAACATCTTGGCGCCCCCCGGCAGGTCGAACTTAGGATCACCCGAGGTTGCGGAAAGGTTCGACAGTGCGCCCGGCGTCGAGAACCCCTGTGGATAGTTCACCTTGTCGGAGAGGATCTTGGTTGCGTCGTCGTAGAAGGTGGGCGAAAGGGTCGGCGTGAACTCAAAGAAGCCGCCCAGCGTGGGCTCCAACAGGAAGTCAACGCCCCACTTCAAGCCGTGCGCGCCCATCACGTACGACATGTCGTCCTTGAGCTGCCACTTCTTCTGATACGACTGCTGCGGAACGTTGGTGTTCGTGCCGAACGATTCTGCCGGGAAGTTGATGGTGGGCACCTTCAAGGGCGTGTCAATCAGGTTGTCCCAATACTGATAGCCGAAGGTGAAGTTGTTTACGAAGCGCGGCGAGAGAATCGAGTTGAGCGAGATGTTGGCGACGATCAGCTCGTTCTTGGTGAAATTGCCGCCGGTCAGGTCGGCGATACCGGCCTGGTCGTTGTTCCCCAGGTTCGTCTGGCCGGTGTAGCTGAGGAACAGGCGGTGGTCCTGATTGATCACGTGGTCCACGCGTCCGTTGTAGCGCCAGTCGAAGTAAGGCGTCGGAATGGAAGAAACCGGCTCCGGCTTCACGCAAGTGGAGCAGAGTGCCGGCTGCGCCGCCAATGCCGTGAGCTCGGCCAGGGCCTTGGCGCCAACAGGGTTGGCCGTGTGCTCGCGGTCGCGCTCGATCGCTCCGAAAATGAAGTCCTTGTTCTTGCGAATCGGGCCACCGGCCGAGCCGCCAAACTGCTGACGGCTGAAGTCGGCCTTCACCGGGGCCTTGCCCGCCGCAGTCGCGGCACGGACGGTGAGACCGTCAATCGCCTGAAGCGCGGTTTCGGTGTCATAGACGTACGCGTTGCCATGCCATGAATTCGTTCCTGACTTGGTGATCACGTTCACGGCCGCGCCCTCGGAGCGGCCATTCGCCGCGGAAAAGCGCTGCGTGCTGATGTTGAACTCCTGCACGGCGCCGAGCGGGAGTTGCATGACCAGCCCGCCGACCGTGTTGTCCTTGTTATCGATGCCGTTGACAGTGACGTTCATATTGCGGCCGTTCGACCCGTTCACGCCGAACGTCGCGTAGCGCTGCTTGGTGGGATCGTAAGGCGTGACTGCTTTCACGCCAGGGGCGAGGTAGGCAAGGTTGCCGAAGTCGCGCCCGTTCAGCGGCAGGTTCTCGACGTCACTGGGGCGAATCTCGAGCCCGACGGACGTTTTTTCCTGGTCGAGCAGCTGCGCGCCCGCCTGCACTTCGACGACTTGCGATTCGGCGCCAGGGTTCAGCTTGACGTTTTGCGTGGTCGTGCGGCCGACGACGAGTTCGACCTTGTCGAACGTGACGCTAGCAAAGCCGCTCTTGGTGACTTTCACCATGTAAACGCCCGGCGGCACCGCGTCAATGCGGTAGGTACCGATGTCGCCGGTCACGGTGGTGCGCGTGACTCCGGTAGCGGCGCTGGTCACGGTGACGGCGGCGCCCACAATGACGGCGCCGGTGGAATCTTCCACGGTCCCGGTGATGCTCGAGCTGGCCGTAACTGCCTGCCCAAAGGCAGAAGCCGCAAGAGCCAGTAGCAGCAGGCAAAGCACTCCTGTGCGTAGCGACGCTTTCATCTATCCCCTCCTGAAAGTGGGCGCGCACCAAACCCCGGTTCGGTGCTGCTTTGGTCTATCGGCCGCAACCATCGAAGCCGGCGCGGGCTCGCGAGCTCGGGGACAAACATCCCCTCGACGCGGGGACAACCCTGAACTCGGCTGGGAAGAGCAGCCGTTCCTATGTGATGAATGAATGGCACTTATGTGCCATTTACTAACTGCAAAACAGGCCGGGCCGCCAACGGCCCAATTGCTGAGTTCGCAACGGAGGCGATGCCCTCTAGAATGTCTTGCCGGCTGTTCGGAAGAAACCACTGACAGGCATGCAGGCCGAGTTCTCCGTCGAAATCGGGCCCGATGCCGCTGCGCTGGAGATCCCCTGGCGCTCGGAAGACGGAAGCCTGCGCTATCTCGACCTGCGCGCCCAGCCCGAGCTGTTGCTGAACATCAAGGAAGGCCGCCTCTACCGCCCGCTCGGTGAGTTTCTGAGCTCGATAAACTCCTCCGGCTCGATGCTGCAAACAGCCAAGTGCGACACCTGGACGACCCGCAAGCTCGGGCCCGACGAAGAGGCGTTCGGCTCGCCGTGCAAGTTTGCCAGCTATGTCGATCTCGTCTTCGCCGATGACGCGCCGCGGTATTCATTCGAGCAGCACGAGCGATTGGGGCAGGCGGCCTGCAGGCTTCTGGGCAAGGCGCCGGAGATTTCGGCCGCGGCCGAATTCGTCCTGCGCCGCTGCTTCTTCCACGACGACAGCGATCCCGACGCCTCGCGCGACGGCTACTGCCTGACGCTTTACGCTTCCGGCTATGGCGATGACGAAGAGGAGGCGCAGCGCCGCTGGACGATCGCTCTGAAGCTGCTGGAGAATGCGCTGCTGCAGTTGAGCGCGTCGGGATTCCAGAAAACCTAAGCGGCGCCGGCCGTGGCGCCGACCTGAAGGAATTGCTCGCCGGCACAGTCGCCGGTGAACTGCACCTCGACCACGGTGCAATCGTCGTTGAATGGCGTGCCGGCACAGAACTCGTGCGGCGCGTCAAAGATGCTTTCGATCGAGACGCTATCGCGCTGACCGCGAAATTCATTGATGTGCGTGGCAATCGCGCCCGGCGGCATGCGAGCAGCCAGGTTCGCGCTCGCGCGCGCGGCCGACAGCTCCCGCGTGAGCGATTGGTTCTGTTGCTCCAGGTCCCGCACCTTTTTCTCGAGGGCGTCGAGGCGCTTCAGCACCTCTTGCATGCCGTCCTGCGCGAGTGCCGCTGGACCGGCGGCCGCGCTGATGGTGAAGAGCACAACCAACCCACTGAGAATGCGGCGCATGGAACCCTCCGAACAGCCGACTCGCCGAGCGAATCCGAAAGGCAGAATTATATCGGCAAGGCGAGTGCGCCGAAGTCGTTGCACGCTGAGATTACAATTGAAGGCACGGGCCCGTAGCTCAACTGGAGAGAGCATCGGATTTCTAATCCGACGGTTGCAGGTTCGAGTCCTGCCGGGCCTACTTGGGAACCCAGTAACGAGTGGTGAGTACCAGGGTACTGAGGTCAAAGGAAAACGCCACAGCCTTGCGGCTGTGGCGTTCGTTTTTTCGCGTGAACGGCTGCCTTAGAACGTGAAGCGCACGGCCAGTTGCAGCTGTCGCGGATCGCCCACGCCCTGGCGCAGGAAGCCGTCGAAGTTGAACAGCCCCGGCGTCACCAGCGGGTTCACGTTGTTGTCGTTGTTGAAGGTGTTGAACATCTCCAGGGTCGGAATCAGTTCATAGTGCTCGCCGAACTTGAACGGACGCGAGGCGCGCCAGTCGAAGGTGAAGTAGCCGTTGTCCTTGCGCAGGTGGTTGCGGCCGCAATCCACGCCGGCGACCACGCGCGTCTTGGAGTTGTTTTCGCTGCAGGGCGCGCCGGCGCCGGTTCCGAGCGCATTGTCGGTAATCGGCTGGGCGGTGTGCGCCTGCATGCGGATGCTGGCCTGGATGCCGGCGGGCAAGTTCGCGTACGTGTAGAAGTTGAACTTGTGCCGCTCGTCGCGGTCGCTGAACGAGTAGTCCTTGCGGAAGTCGAAGCGGTTGAAGTAGCGGAAGGTGAACGGATCGCGCTCGTTGGAGTCGTCGTCCAGGTCCTCGGAGAGCACGTAGTTCCCTTCCATCTGGAAGCCGCGGCTGAAGCGCTTGCGCACGCCGATGGTCATGCCGCGGTAGAGCGACTGCGCGCTGCTTTGCGTGTTGGTGATGTCGCCGAGGTTGTTGAACGGCTTGTTTCCCGAGTAGACCACCGTGTCGCCGTTTACCGGCAGCGAGACCGTCGACCCGGTGTTGGGATTCACGAAGCGCGTGAGGTACACGCCGCGCGACCACGTCAGGTCAATGTAGCCGCTCCAGCCTGGTGCGAGCTGTTGTTCGTAGCCGGCGTTCGCGGTGTAGACGCGCGGGTTGCGGTAGTTGCGGTCAAACACCGTGACGCCGGGCTGGAACGGAAACTGGCCCGCGGGAATGGCCGGTACCGGGACAACGTTCGGCCATGTCGGGCCGGCGGTGTTGAAACCCGTTGCGCCAACGAAGCCCCCGGGCACATTACCGACGAAGATGGTCTGGTTCTGCACGCCGTTGGTGGTGATGGCGCCGACCTGCGTCAGCATGTTCTGGCTGGCGTTGTAGATGCCGTAGCTGGCGCGCAGCACAGACTTCTGGTTGTTCCTCACGTCCCAGGCAAAGCCCAAGCGCGGCTGCCACATCGCCAGATCATTGGGAATCTTGCCGTTCGACGGAAACAGTGGGTTCGTGAGATTCACGCCGTAGGCGGTCTTCGTCGGATCGATGACCGGATCGGGGAAGACCTGGCCTTCCCAGCGCAGACCGTAGTTGAGCGTCAGATTCGGCAGCACCTGGAACTTGTCCTGGATAAAGAACGCATAGTTCTGGTTCGTGATTTCGGAGAAGCCGGGCGGAGGAGCGCCGCTCAGGCCGGTGCCGCCGCCCTGCAAGTACAGGAGCAACGGACTACCCGTGAAGGTGGATCCGGCGGGGCAATTGCCCGCACCCGTGACGACGGCGCCGTTGCTGCAACGCGACGTGGCCGGACCGAAGCCGCCGGGCGCCGCCGGCGACGCGTAGCGCAGGAAGCCGGTCACGCTGTCGAAGATGTAGCGGCCGGTGAAGAAACCGCGGAACACCTGGCTGTTGTTGCTGTGCAGCCACTCGCCGCCGAACTTGATGTTGTGCTTGCCGGCGAGGATGGAGTAGTTGTCACGGATCTGCGTGCGCCAGAACAGCTCATCAATCGAGGGCTCCAGGAAGAACGGCGCTCCGAAACGGAACGTGGTGGCGAATCCCATCGCGGTGTCAGCCGGAACATTCGAATCGACCGCGGCGCGGCCGCGGTTTTCGCGCGAGTAGCTGAAGTGCCCTTCGTTGACCTGCGTCTTGGAGACGGTGGTGAACAGGTTGAAGTGGAAGCCGTTGATGAGCGCCGGCGTGCCTTCGATGCCGTTGGCCGAGTTGCCGTAGGTCGCAACGTCGAAGGTCTGGTTCTCGTTGCGCGAACGGTCGAAGTTGTACGACGCGCTCACCTTGTTGTTTTGTCCCATGTTCCAGTCGTACTTGGCGAGCACAGCCGTGTTGCGAATCTTGTGGTCGATCGGCTGGCCCTCGTCCTGATTGCGGGTGGCTTTGAAGAAGTTGAGCAGCGCGATGCGCTGGCATTCGGTGTTGCTGTCAATCAGCGCCTCGTTGGCCGTGATCGTCGGCGCCGACACGGGACACGTTCCCAGCGGCGTGCTCAGGTTGTCGCGCCGCAGGTTTTCGAAGATCTGCTCGATCGCGGCGAAGCCGAACATTTTGTCCTTCACAATGGGCCCGCCGATGGTGCCGCCGAACTGCTCGCGGCTGAAGTTCTTGAGCGGCTTGCCATCCGACGTGTCTGAGCTAAGCGCCTCCAGCCGCTGATAGTGGAAGAGGCTGCCGTGCACGTTGTTGGTCCCCGACTTGGTGACTACGTTCACCACGCCGCCGGCGGTGCGGCCGAACTCGGCGCTGGCGCCGGCCGCGACCACCTGAAACTCGGCGACCGCGTCGAGCGTGATGTCGATGGCGGCGCGCTGCCCGCCCACCTGCTCGCCGAAGAAGCCGTTGTTGTAGTCGCCGCCGTCCAGGCTGATGTTGTTGAAGATTCCGCGCTGTCCGGAGAAGTTGATTTCGTCGCCGTCCGGACCCTGCGTAATCGCCACGCCCGGCGTGAGCGTGAGCAGGTCTTCAAACTTGCGGCCCAGAATCGGCGTGGTGCCCACGGTGAGGCCGTTGAGCGTGCTGCTCTGCTCGTTGGCGGTCGTCTCCACCGTCGCCGGTGCTGCGGTTACCTCGATGTGCTCGCTGCCCGTCGCCACCTTCATCTGCAGGTTGAGCGAGAGGGTCTGGCCCACGGTGAGCGTGATCCCCTTCTGGTCCATGGTGGCGAAGCCGCCGGCCGATACCGTCGCGGTGTACGGGCCGGGAGGCAGCGCCAGGAACGCGAACCGTCCGTCGGCGTTGGTGGGCTGGGAGCGCGTAAACTTGGTGTCCTGGTTCGTGACCTGTACGTTGGCACCCACGACGATGGCGCCGGTTGGGTCAGTAACCGTGCCCTGGATAACGCCGGTGGTGATTTGGCTTTGGGGGAAGGCGCTGATCGACACCGCCAGAATCAGCGCAGCGAGCGAAAGGCCACGAATGAGGGGTTTCATGAGCCTCCTTCTTACAGTTTGAATTTGTTAACCGTTGTTAACTCCGGGACGGCAGCTTACCTTTCGGTCTGTTGTTTTACAAGCCGCAACAAACCTTAGCCCACGATGGCGATGGCGCGAAGCAGGGGCCGCCCGAGCGCGGCGTCGCCTTCGAAGCGCATCTGTTGCGTGGCCGATTGGCGATCGATGCCCTTGGTGAAGATCCGCCACGCGATTTCCTGCGGAATAGTCACTTCCGCTGCCTTGGTTCCGGCGGCGGATGCCAGCAGTTTCCATGCGTCTGGAGCGCGGTGCAGATACCAGGTTCCGCCGGCGTCGCCGGAAACGTTCACCTGCACCAGTGTTCCCGCCGGCACGGGCACGTCGCGATAGGCGAAGGGCAGCGCGCGCATGAAGCAATCGAGCACGGGGAAATAAAGCTCGCGCGTCATGGCGCCGGGCTTGTTCGTGGCCAGCCTTATCTGCTGCTGGTGATGCCAGCGCTCGGTGTACTCGCGCGCCGTGTCGAACCAGTTCGCCGACTGCTGCTCGCCGGCCCAGCTCACCCCGAAGGCGGCCGGCGCAAACGGATCGAGCGAGGCCACGTACGCGCATAACTGCGGCGAAGCCGCCCGCAGCAAGCTGACCAGCACCGCCGGGCTGAGGCGTCCGAGAACGGCCACGCCTTCCGCATTCAGCCGATTCACGAATGCCACCAGGTCGGCATTGCTGGCGATCGCGGGCTGCTCGCGCCGATAGCCGTCCCGCGCCATGGAGAGCAGCCGCAGTTCGGTATCGAGCAGGTGGGCAGCGACGTCCTTCACCGTCCACTTGGGCGCGAGCGTGGGGCGCAGCCAGTCGTCGGGAGAAAGCGACTCGAGCAGCTCCAGCAGCAGCGCTTCCAGTTTGGGAAACAGGTGTGCCGTCTGAATTGGGGCAGGAGGGTTCGGTGTAGGCGCGCTCATGGTTGCCGCGGAAACAGCCTAGCGCAAGAGGCAGCAATCGGCACTCAGCATTCCGCACTCAGCCCCTGCACAGTCCGGCGATGCCTGAAGAACCGCCACCAATGTTCAGGAGTTGAATGCTGAGTGCTGAGTGCTGAGTGCCGGTCACGGCCGCCGCGCCGCGTCGAGTTCGTACTCGATGGCGCGCTGCGCCTCTTCCGAGATTTCCACGAACTCAACGCCGATACCGACGTCGGGGAGGCAGTACCGCACTTCGGCGCGGGCGTTCACCAGGTAGCCGCTGCGGGTAAGCCGGAACTGCACTTTCAGCACCGCGCCCTCGGGAAAGCTGCGCGAGGTGTTGATGAACATGCCGCGCGGGCCAACGTCGGGAACGCGGGTAGGAATTTCTTCGGTCCGGCCCTCGTAGATGATGCTGAGGTCGTGGTGGGTGCTGGTGCGTCCATAAGACCGCAGCGGACGCTCGGCGGCAGCTGCCATTCCGGATTTCTGTTGCTCTGCCATTCCTGCCTAGCCTCCTTGGGCAAACGACGATGCGGGGCGCTGCGGCTGTTGCTGCTGGCGCTGCATCCCGCCGCCCACATGGCGCGTACCGGCGCCGCAATACGGACAGAACAGGAACGCCGGCGCCAGCGCCTTGCCGCAGTTGCGGCAGCGCGAAACGATGCCCTGCTCGAACGGGACCGTGCGCATCACCTCTTCCAGCGTGGTGATGCCGTGGCTCACCTTGTCGAGCGCGTCTTCCTGCATGAGCTTCATGCCGCCGCTGCGCGCCAGGTTCCGGACCTCTTCATCCTTGAAGTTGGAACGCACCACGGCGCGTATCTGCTCGTCGAAGACCAGCAGTTCGTAGATGCCGACGCGCCCCTTGTAGCCGGAGTTGTCACACTCGGGGCAGCCGGTGGGCAGGTACATCCTGTTCTCGAAGTCCACGATGCCGGCGGCCAGCAGGCGCGAAGCGTACTCATCGTTCATGGGCGCTTCGTCGCGGCACTTGCAGAGCTTGCGCACAAGGCGCTGCGCGATGATGCCTGTAACAGACGCGCCCACCAGGAAGCCGGGGACATTCAGGTCGAGCAGGCGGGTGACGGCCGAAACGGCGTCGTTGGTGTGCAGCGTGGAAAGCACCAGGTGGCCGGTCTGTGCGGCCTGGAGCGCGATTTCCGCCGTCTCCTGGTCGCGGATTTCGCCCACCATGATGATGTTCGGGTCCTGGCGCAACATCGAACGCAGGGTGCTGGCAAAGGTCAACCCGGCCTTGGTGTTGATCTGAACCTGGTTGATGTCTTCAATCTTGTACTCGATGGGATCTTCCACCGTGATGATGTTGACGCTGGGCGAGTGCAGCAGGTTCAGCGCCGAGTACAGCGTGGTGGACTTGCCCGATCCCGTCGGCCCGGTGACCAGCACCATTCCCTGGGGCGCCTTCAGCAGCGAGATCAGCGTGTCGGCCATGTCCTGGTTGAGGCCGAGTTGCTGGAAGCCGACGCGGCTCTTTTCCGGATCGAGCAGCCGGATCGCGACCTTTTCGCCATAGTGCGTCGGCAGCGTGGAGACGCGCATGTCGAGCTGGCTGTTGCCGATCTGCACCAGGAAGCGGCCGTCCTGCGGCTGGCGGCGCTCGGCGATGTCCATGTCGCAGAGAATCTTGATGCGGGAAATCAGCGACGTGGTCATTTCGGCCGGAACGTGCGTCAGCTCGCGCAGCACGCCGTCAACGCGGATGCGGACCACCGTGCCCATGGCCTGCGGCTCGATGTGAATGTCACTGGCCTTCTTGGCGGAAGCGGAAAACAGGATGGCGGACACCAGGCGCACCGCCGGCGTTTTTTCGTTGCGCAGCTCGGCTTCGAACTCTTCCATCGCAGCCTTGCTGCGCTCGCTCGAGCTGGTGGTGAAGAACTGAAGGTCGCTGACGTCCACCTGGTCGATGAACGGCAGATTGACCGGCTCCTGGGGCGGGCCTTCCAGCTCGCCGTAGCAGCGCTCGATGGCTTCCTTGATCTCGCTGGCGAAGCCCAGTCGCGGCGAAACCTCCATGCCGATCAGGAAGCGCAGTTCGTCGAGCACGCGCAGGTTCTGCGGCTCGGCCATGATGGCCACGATCCGCTTGCCTTCCTTGGTGACCGGCAGGATGGTGTACTTCTCCGCGGCCGAACGCGGAATCAATTCCAGGACCGCCTTTTCAACCGTGGCGAAGCGGGCGTCAACGTAGCGGAAGCGGCCCACTTCTTCGAGAGCGGAAATTACGTCTTCTTTGGCGACCAGTCCGCGCGCCAGCAGCAGCTCGCCCAGCAGCGTGGCGGTCTTCGCCTGCTCTTGCAGTGCTTCGTCCAACGCCTCTGCGCTGATCCTCTTGCGCTCCCGCAGGACGTCGCCAATGCGCTTACGGCCCATATGCTCCTCGAGTGACTTCGATGTCCGTCCGCCGTCGAGCGCTTGCCTGCGTTCGGCCCTGGAACGATGACCCGATGGCTTAAGCTGACCAGCCCCCAGGCGCCCCCAAACGCACCTTAACTTCGCTCATTGTTCCGGGTCAAACACAAAATGAAAAAGGTGTCACAACTCACAACGACATCGGGCCATGACCCCTGGTTTGCTGTGCAAACCTTTGCATATAAGGCTGTTACCAGGGCCCAACTACGGAAAAGACTGACCCAAGGGCCGAAACATGGCGGGTGTTAGGCGCTCTCCGCCGCTGACTTGGTGCGCGGAAACAGCAGCGGGCCTGCCAGGTCCCAGTCGTGAGTGACGTGTGGCGCGTCGGCTATCAGCACAAAACGTACGTTCCCCTTGCAATGGCGGCAGGCCGGGAAGATCTCGCCCTCAATTGCCGTTACCGTGTGAGGCTCCCGGTGGCTGGCATGCACGACTTTGTAAATTCCGGATTCGGATGCTGGGTCTCCGGGCCGGTGGACCCCACGAGCACGGCCTTCCACACCACTCCCCCTAGCAAAACGTGCGATGAGATGCGTCTACTCCCGAATGGGTTGGCCGTGTTGCGCCACGCGCAAACCGTATCTTGCTGGATGAATTGCTGTGCGCCGGAGGTCTGCTTACGGGCCTAACGTCCCAACACCAGTTTGGCGATGGTAGCCAGCTGCATGTTCGAGGTGCCTTCGTAGATTTTCCCGATCTTGGAATCGCGCCAATATTTTTCCACTGGATAATCCTTGGTGAATCCATAGCCGCCGTAGATTTCCACCGCCAGCGAAGTAACGCGCTCGGCCACTTGCGAGGCGAACAGCTTGGTCATGGCCGCTTCTTTGACGAAGTTCATTCCGGCATCCTTCATGCGCGCCGCGTTGTAAACCATCATGCGCGCGGCTTCGAGCTCGGTCGCGGCTTGCGCCAGCTGGAACTGCACGCCCTGGAACTCGGCAATCGGCTTGCCGAACTGCTTGCGCTCTTGCGCATAGCGCGCCGCGTGCTCCCAGGCGCCGCGCGCCAGGCCGCACATCTGCGCACCAATGCCGATGCGTCCCTCGTTCAGGGTTTCGATGGCGATCTTGTATCCCTTGCCCACTTCGCCGAGCACATTGGCTTTCGGCACGCGGCAGTCTTCCAGAATCAGTTCGCAGGTGGATGAGGCGCGAATGCCGAGCTTGTCTTCCTTCTTGCCCACGCTGAAGCCGGAAAATTCCTTTTCCACCAGAAAGGCGGTGATGCCCTTGTATCCCGCTGCCGGATCAACCGTGGCTAGCAGGACGAACAGGCCCGCTTCTTTGGCGTTGGTGATCCACAGCTTGCGGCCGTTCAGGACGTAGTCGCCCCCCTTGAGTTCCGCGCGCGTCTGCAGCGCAAATGCGTCGGAGCCGGAGCCCGCTTCGCTGAGCGCGTAGGCGCCCACCAGTTCGGTCGCCATGCGCGGCAGGTAACGCTTCTTCTGATCTTCGCTGCCCCAGCGCAGCAGCGCGTTGTTCACGAGCGTGTTCTGCACGTCAACGATGACGCCGGCGGAGGCGTCCACGCGCGAGATCTCTTCCACCGCCAGCACGGCCTCGAAGAATGTGCCCGCACCGCCGCCGTACTGCTCGGGGATCTCGATGCCCATAATGCCGAGCTGGAAAAACTGGCGGATCAGGTCGGGATGGAAGACGCCCTTTTCGTCCATTTCGCGGACGTGCGGGCGAATGCTCTCCTCGGCAAACTGGCGGATGTTGTCGCGGAACAGGACTTCATCGTCAGTGAGCGCCACCAGCGGCGCCGGCGATTGTGGCTTCTGCAAGGTTGCTTCCGTCATACGCGCCTCGTTGCCGGATGGCCCGGCGCCAACTCGCGAACCGCAATTTTAGCATTCGCGCCAGACCACCATGCGGGACGCGGGCATGAATTGTTAGAATGCCGGCTTGCCAAAATCTTCCATTCGCTTCGTCCTGTTCGCGGCCACGCTCGCGCTGTGTCTGCCCGCGGCCGCGCAGAAGCACGACGACACTCAGCTCTGGCCGGAGGTGCAGGTTACCTGGGCGCTCCCGCACCATTGGAGTCTGATGGGCGCCGCCGGCTATCGCGCCGACGACAATCTGTCCCACCTCTTCCAGCGCTACATCAACGCGGGCGGTGGGTACGCGCCCAGCCGATATCTGAACCTGGCCGGCTTCTACCGGCTCGATTCGCAACGGCCCGCGCAGGGGCATCACACTCTGGAGAAACGCTGGACGCTGGACGCAATCCCGCACCTGCCCATCGGACGCAAGTGGGGCCTGAGCGATCGCAACCGGATCGAGTGGCGATGGCTGAATGGCGCGCTTTCCGAACGCTTCCGCAACATGCCGCGCGTGGAGCGCGAGTTCTCGCTCGACGGCCACAAGCTAACGCCCTACCTCGCCGGTGAGTTCTTCTACGACACGCGCTTCCACCTGTGGAACCGCAGCCGGTTCTACGCCGGCAACCAGTTCGGCGTGAATCGTCACTTCACGCTCGACACCTACTACATGCGCCAATTCGACGCGCGCTCGCTGCCGCGGCATATCAACGTGGTGTACACGGGCGTGAAACTGCGTTTTTAATTTATTCCTGAGAGCCGAGGACCGGGGAACTACTTCTTGCGAAAGACGACCTTCAGGCCCTCGGCCGCCAGGATCTTCTGGATCTGGTTGCGGGCGTGGGTGGCCCAGGGGCCGGAGGTGTCAAGCCGAACGTACGCGCGCCAGTGGGTGAGCGCCTTGCGCGGTTCCCTGCTCTTTTCGTAGGCGAGCGCAAGGTTGTAGTGCGCGTCGGCATAGGTAGGCGCCAGGGCCAGCGCCGCTCGATAGGACTTGATGGCCTCTTCCACGCGGCCGGTTTCGTCGAGCACATTGCCCAGATCGAAGTAGCCCAGGGCGTAGCGCGGATCAACTTCGACGGCGGCGCGATAGTGGCGCTCCGCCAGGTTGTAGTCCTGGCGGTTGTAGTAGAGCGTGCCCAGGTTGATGTGCGCCGCGGCGTGCTGCGGATCCATTTCGAGCACGCGCTTGTAGCTGGCGATGGCTTCCTGTTGTCCGGCCGGGTCTTCCTCCAGGGCAATGCCGCGGGCAAAGAGCTCGCCCACGGTTTCGGCCGAGCGCATGTGCCGCACTTTCGCGGAAACCACGCGCTCTTCACTGCCGAAGTCCATCACGAACTGCCCGGCGAGGGGTTCCACCGCCGTACCGGAGTGGCGGAAGGCCACGCGCGAGCCGGTGGAGAACGTTCCCGCCTCGATGAGCGGGTTCTCCATGCCGGCGACCTGCTTCTGCATCGCCTGGAGCGAGGCGCGAATCACCGCCGGACGCACCCGCTTGGCGCGCAGGTCGCGGACTTTCTTTAATTGCAGCAGATCAAAAAAGGAATAGGTTTCGCAGGGGGCGATCAGGCCGGCTTTTTCCCATCCCACCAGTTGCTGCGCCGTGATGCGCAGAATCCGCAGGACGTCGGATCGATCGTATCGGTTCACGGTGCCCAGGCGCGCAAGTTTTGCCGCACGTTGGGCTCATTATCGGGAGACACCCATGTTGACGCAAGAGGAAAGTTGCTGAATTGGTAACAGGATAGGTGCTATCACTGTGAAATTCGCGTCATTCTTGTGGATGGCGACGCCGAAACTTTCGCCGCAGAGACTTCGAGGCAAGAGGGGCGCACCTCAGCAATCAGCGCTGCGACCGCCAGCAAGTCGGGCGCAGTTCGCGACAGCTGGTGAAGCCGGCGGCTGCTTATTTAGTGGCCCAGCGTAGGGTGGATCAGGCCGGATGGAAGATGGAGGCTCGCGAAGTGAGCGACACGAAATCGCTTCCACGCACGGGAAAACCGCTCAAGGGCACCCTTTACGCTCGGCAGCATCGCAGTTAGAATCATCAGCAGCCACGCAGTTTCTCGCCGCCCGCTTCCCTGCACAGGGCCGACGTAGCTCAGTTGGTAGAGCAGTCGATTCGTAATCGACAGGTCATCGGTTCAAGTCCGATCGTCGGCTCCAGTTTCTTTTGGAAACCGCCGCAGGTCCCTGCTCACCCAAGTTCCCGGAATGCCTCTGATCGGCGCGGCCGTTGCGCGCAAGTCGCGCGCCGCTGCGCTGTTCTCATCCGCAGGCAGTCCGCAGCTCGCAAAAAGCGTGCGCCTGCCCACAATCCGATTTATCCTCCCGCCCCGTACCACTCCCAGCGGACCTGGTTCCCATTTCCGAAAACCTGACAGGAGACGTTATGAGAAAGATTTCGCTATTGCTGTGCCTGACGCTGGTGGCTGGGCTCGTCTCGCTGCCCGCGTCGGCTGCTGTCCCGCAGGCCGAAAAGGCAAAGAAGTCGCTTTATCAGCGGCTCGGCGGCTACGACGCTATCGCCGCCGTGACCGACGACTTCATCGGCCGGCTCGCTTCCGATCCGAAGGAGGGACGGTTCTTCGTCGGACTGAGCACCGACTCGAAAAAGCGCACCCGCCAGCACATCGTCGATTTCCTGTGTTCGGCCACTGGCGGCCCGTGCATCTACACGGGACGCGACATGACCACGGCGCACACCGGCCTCGGCATCACCGAGGAAGACTGGACCATCAGCGTAAAGCACCTCACCGACACGCTGAACAAGTTCAAGGTGCCGCCGGCGGAGCAGACCGATGTCATCAACGCCATCGCGCCGCTGAAGAGCCAGATTGTCGGGAAATAGGCGTCATTCACCGCGGAGCGCGGAGACACGAAGGAAAACGGTCCGTTTTCCTCCGCGGTCCGTGTCTCCACGGTTCGCTCGCGGGGCGCGCTACAGAAGCGTTTTTTCGTGAGCTGATTGCCTTCGGTTGGAAACGGCGCGGCGGCGCCGGCTTGCGCGCGCCCGCCGCGCCGATCAGAGGCCTTCCTGCCGCTCCCCGGATTTCAGCAGCCACAGCGGTTCTGATTTTCCTGAAAAACGAAACGGCCGCCCGGCAATCAGGCGGCCGCTTCCTTTGGGAGAATAGTTCTAACGGAGGTAAATCCGTCAAAATCTATGGCCGAATCTTATGAGCGCGGCAGATAGGGTGTCAAGAAATTTTTCCGCGATAAACCCATGTGTTTTCAACATGTTACGTTGGTACGCGTTTTCCCTTACAGGGCTTGGAAAAGTCTGCCAGTTTAGGCCTTGAGCGCTGCTAACCCACTCTTGGACAGCATCTTAGGTGAAGTTTCCGGGCTCATTCGCCCAGTTTCAATCGAATGATCTCCACGTCGCGCGAGCGGTCAAAAACGCGGTCTGGATAGAGGCGCTTCATCAGGATGCGCAGCCCGCCGAAGGCGACGCCCGCCGCCAGCGCCAGCAGCATGATGATGCCGCACAGCACCAGCGCCGCGACGACGAGATTGCCGATGTTGTCGCGCTTGCTGAGAAACGTGGGCTCGTTCCAGGTGACGTTCGCGTCGTAGTTCACCGCCGCGAGCAGCGACTTCGCCTCCGCCGCCGAGATAGCGCCGCTGACGTAAGCGACGATCGGACCGGAGCGGCGCACCGCCTGCATCGGCGCGGCCGGCGACTTCTGCGATTCGGCGATCATGGCTTCGAGCGCGCGCAAGCGGTCGCCGGCGATCTGCGGTGTGGGATACGAGATGAGCACCAGGTCCGCCGTGCCGCTCGAAGTCGTGTACTCGCCCAGCGTGAGTTCCGCGCCGCGTCCGAAATCCACCGCACTGGCCGGCAGCGGCGATTCGACGTGCGCGAGCGCCGCCGGCCCGACCACGTACTTGGCCGAGTTTTTCACATAGCCCTGCTGCGGCAAGTAGGTCGGCAGGGCAGGCAGATTACGCTGAGTACCGACGGCTTCGGGAAGTTCGGTGGCGAGCGTGCGCAGGTCGGCGGCCGACATGGCGGTGACGTGCTCCAGGTGCGCGTCCACCAGGATGTTGCCGCGGTAGAAGAGCACGCGGTCCGTGGCCGACGCGCCCTGGTCGCCGATCCTTTCGATCACCATTTCCGGGCTCTTGTAGAGCGTGAACGCGCCGTAGGCGCCGCCGGCGTCGGCAAAGCGCGCCGCGCGAACTTCAATCTTGCTGCCATCGCGGGTGTAGGTGGCCCGCTCAAAATCGGTGAAGCCGTACTCGCGCAGCGCGGCGGGATCCACGGCGTCGGCCTCGAGCGGATCTTTGCTGGCGTGCGCGTCGGCGGACTTCTGCCAGCCGGCGAAGTCAACCGGCAGCAGCGACGACGACTTCCCCTTAGGCTTCGACCGGGCCGCTTCCGGTCCCACCAGCTGCACTGAGTTTGGCGCGGGATTCTGCGCGGAAAGGGTCGCCGCGGCGCCAAAAAGCGCCAGCAGAACGCCGAAAATCATCCGGGAGAAACAGGCCATCGGGACTGCCTATTAGACTACAGGCGGGCCGGGAAAGATTCCATGCAGGGCGGGGTCTTTCAAGGCTGAGGAAGCGGAGGAAGCAGAGGTCGGCCGAGAACGACTCTTTTTCAAGACAAATACGGGCCAGACGGATATTTGGGCGGCCGCGGCCCCCGATGAAAGGACCTCTGCGCCCTCAGCGTCCCCTGCGTCCTTCGCCAAGCGTCCTGGGCGCTACTGCCCGGTCGCGCGCGTATCCCGCGACGCCACTTTCACGCCGCTCAGGCCGCCGACGTACCGGGCGATGCCGCGATAAAGCGACTCGGCGATCTTCTGGCGGTACTCAGCTGTGAGCAGGCGGCGCTCATCGCCGGGGTTCGACAGGAAGCTGATCTCGGCCAGAATGCTGGGCATGTTCGCGCCGATCAGGACGATGAACGGCGCCTTCTTCACGCCGCGATCGCGCATGCTGGAGCCGCGCATGCTGAGTCCGCCGGCCAGCGACTTCTGAACCTCGGCGGCAAACTCGCGCGATTCTTCGATCTTCTCCTTCATCGCGATCTTCTTCACCAGGTCCTGCAGCTCGTGGATGGACTTTTCCGAAACGGCGTTTTCGCGCGCCGCCACCTCCAGCGCCTCGGGGGAAGAGCTGAAGTTCAGGTAATAGGTCTCTACGCCGCGCGCCGAGTCGTCCTGGCTGCTGTTGGCGTGCACCGAGATGAACAGGTCGGCCTGCTCGCGGTTGGCGATGGCGGTCCGCGTCTCGAGTGGAATGAAGGTGTCGTCGTCGCGCGTGTAAACCACGTCGGCGCCCATGGCTCTTTCCAGCAGATGGCCGAGGCGCAGCGCGACGTCGAGCACCAGGTCTTTTTCTTCCAGACCCTGCGGGCCGATCGTGCCGGTGTCGTGGCCGCCATGGCCGGCGTCAACCACAATGCGGCCGATCTTGAGCCCGAGCGCGCGAATCAGCGAGCGGTCGCCACCCGCCGTGGGACGTGCTTCGTGCGTCGCCAGCGCCGCTTTCTTGCGCCGCGCGTTGTCGCGCTTGAAGTCGGCTTCGCGCGCCAGCGCCATCTTCTTTTGGATCGGCGTCATGCCGGCGGTGGTCACGGCGGCGGGCGTGTCGTCCGCGGCTTCGGCTGCGCGTTCTTCCACTTCCCGGGCGACGGATTCCTTGGCCGGCGGCTCCTTCGCGATCGCGGTTTCCACCACTTTGCCCGGCTTTGACGAGGCAGGCCTTGTTTCCGACGCTGCCTTCGTCTCTGCCGGTTTGGTTTCAGTCGGTCGAACCACGCGTGCAGTCTCGGTGGCCTTCGCTGGACGCGGCGCGGGCTCCGTCTTCTTCTCAGTCACCTTCACGACGGGTTCCGACGCTGCAGCACCGTTCGTCTTCTCAGGCTGGTCGTTGGCTCGCGCCGTCGTGGGTTGCGCGCTCTGCGGCTGAGCGGGCGCCGGCGCGGGCGCGCCCTTCTTGGCAGCCGTCTCCTTCTTGCCGTGCACGTCAACGATCAGCCGATAGGGATTCGGCAGCAGGAAGGCCGAGTACTCGGCCACATCGTCCACTTCCAGCACGATTCGTGTTTCGCTCGGCTGGTACTGCGCCACGCGGACCTTGTGCAGGAACCCGTCTTCGATGTCGAAGACTTTGCCCTTCAACCCGGGCGCGAGCTTGCTGCCGTGCAGGTCAAAGAAGATGCGGTCGGGTCCCGGGACGCGACCGGCGTCGTACTTCAGTTCCTGCTCCAGGTCAATCGCGACGCGCGTGTAGTCGGGCGTGGACCAGTGCCGGATGCCGGTCACCAGCGGCAGCTTGCCGGCGGCCCTTTCTTCGGCATTGGCGGCGCTCGCGGTCTTCGCTTGCGTCTCAGGCTTCGTTTTCTCGGCCGGCTTCTCCGGCGCCGGCTCGGCGCGGGCTTCTCTTGTTTCCGCCGGCTTCTTCGCCGAGGCGCGGGCTTCCTTCGCGTCCGCGGCCTTCGCCGGCTTCTTCGCCGCCGCCTTCTTCGCGTCGGCGTCCATGTGCGCGATGGCCTGGCGCGCGTCGCCCGCCAGCGCGCTTCCCGGATAGCGCTTGAGGAACTCTTCGTACGTGCTCCTCGCCTTGGCGTTGTCGCCGAGGTCGTTCTGGTAGACCTCGGCCTCGGCAAACAGGGCGCTGACACGGTGCTTGCTGCCGGGATATTCGCGCCGCAGGAACTCGTACTGCCCGATGGCAGACTTCAGCAGCTTGTCGTCATCGAAGTGGCGTCCTTGCTCGGCCAGAAGTTCGGCCACGGCCAGGACGCTCGCATCGGCGCGATTCGACGTCGGCGCAACGTAGTAGACGCGCCGATAGGCATCGATGACCTTCTGATATTGCGCCTGCGTGCGCTCCTTGATGGGACGTCCGTTCAGCGCCTCGCGCATGCGCTCGGCCTGCTCGAACTGCGTGCGCGCGATCTGCTTCTTGCGCGCCACGCTTACCGCGCCGGCCGGCGTGAAGCCGGCCAGCAGCAGCGCGGCGCACACACCCGCACTGGCGGCCCGCCTGAGCAAGCCTCGTATTCGGTGTGGGTCCCTCATCAGTCCGTGTTACTGATGCTCAAAACCCCGTCCGGCCCGCGGCTCACATGGATGGCGCCGCTGGAGAAGTTCCCCAGCGGAGCGCCTTCGCCGTAAAGCTGCGTGATGCGCTTCACGTAATCGCGCGTCTCGCGATACGGCGGCACACCCTTGTTGCGGGCCACCGCGCCCGCGCCGGCGTTGTACGCCGCCAGCGATTTGGGCACGTCGCCGCCAAAGTTTTCCAGCAGCGCGCGCAGGTGGCGCACGCCTCCGTCCAGGTTCTGCTCCGGATCGAAGGGATTGGCCACGTTCAGCTCGCGCGCCGTTGCCGGCATCAGCTGCATCAGGCCGAGCGCGCCCTTGCGCGACACCGCCCTGGGGTTGAAGTTGGATTCCACCTTGATCACCGCGCGCACCAGGTTGGGATCAACATGGTGCCGCGCCGCCGCCGCTTCGATCGCGGCGTCCAGGTCGGCCGCACTGACCGTGCGCTTCGGCGCCGAGGCGGTCAGCGCCGGTGCGCTTGCCGGCTTCACCGTCGCCGTGCTGACGATCGGCGCTGGCGTGGAAGCCGCCACCATCTCCGGCGCTGGAGTCACAGCGCCGTTGTTGGCATTGGTCGCCTTGGCGTCCGCCGATGGCGTCCGTACCGGCACGCCGCTCATGCCCAGATACTGCGAAACCTCGGCAGCCGCTGTTCGCGCCGCGCGCATGGTTGTGCGCGAAGCAAGCGGAACCGGCTTCCAGCGCTGCTCGGTCTGGCTCCAGTACATGAGCGTGTACTTGCGCGAAGCGCGGGCCGATGTGGCCGGCCGAGTGGGAACGGCCGCCAGGTCGTTGACGTAGACCTTGCGTCCGTTCTCCTCCACCGACATGATCGCCTGCGCCCGGGCGCGTGGAATCACGGAAAGGAGGGTCGGGAGTGCAACCATCAGGGCGACTTTGGGGAACTTCGGCATGATCAACCTTCGGGGCCCGCAGGCAGGGCTCTGCCATGCTTGCCTTCCCGCGCGCAAGTGGCAGGCACGCGGGCCGACACTGCCCCCAAAGCCTGACGGAGAACTTCGTCCAGAGTGGCTGAAATTATATCCCCGATATCGGCCGGCAACAAACCCCGAATCAGGGGAGGAAACCCGGAAGGACAATACCAACTGCCGGATTGCGGAAGCGCCGAACTGCCGCATTGAATCTAACCCTCGCGGACGCGCAGAAATTCGGCAATTCCGCAGTTCGGCAATTCGGCAATGACCTAGCTGGCCCTCACGTCAGCCTTACCATTCGTGGGCTTGGCTTTGTCGGCGCTCTTGGACTCCTCGACGAGCCAATCGAGGGCCTGCTGGCGCGTATCGAACTGCCTCCAGGTGCGCACCGCGAAGGTGGACACCGCTTCCAGCACCTGCCGGTTGCCTTCGTCCACGCCGACCAGCGCGGCCCGGCGAACGAATGGTCGGTCGAGCACCGCGGCCTCCTTCACCTTCGCCAGAACCTGCTTGGAGTAGCGTGCCCCGGTGATGTCGGTGAGCGTGAGCACGCTGGCGGGACGCTGCGCGCTCACCAGTTCGCGGCGGCGCGCAACGATCTTCAGCATCTCGGCTTCGTCGGTGACCCCGGAGTAGTCGATCAGCAGCACGTACTTGCCGTTGTGCTGGATGAACTGGACGCGGTCCATAAAGGCCTCCGCTGAGGGCGCAAGCATACCCCCGCCGGCAAACCGAACGCAAAGCGAACCCGTACTCGGGACCGGCGTCTAACAGGGCCGCGCCGACCTGCTGGCCATCTCGCCGCGGCTTGGGCAGCAGTACGCCGATTCGAACCACAAAGTCCACGCCATCACCCTGCCGCTGCATGAAGACCTGGTACGCGGCGGGCGCGACTCCTGCTGATGATGATGTGGGCTGTTTGCCCTCGTCCTGCTCATCGCCTGCGCCGACGCGGCCAGCCTGCCGCTGATACTTTATAATATAAAGTACTTGACAAATACATGTACCCTGCGCCATAGTCTCCGCGAACAAAGGAGCGCTGCCTATGGCCCGCCGCATCTTCGCCCTGATCTTTATCTTCGCCTGTACTTCCGTCGCCTGGTGGATCTTGGGCGGCACCATCTTCCAGCGCACCTACAGCGCCGATTCGGAGCTGAAGGGAAAGGTCATGTCGAGTTGGGGCGCGCCGCAGAAGGCCACGCCGCCGAAGATGGAGTGGGCCACCACCGCCACGCGCACCATCGAGGTACGCAAGGACAACCAGCTGACCACGCGCGAGGAGCAGTACGAGCGCGACCTGCCGCTCACGCTCTCCTCCAGCCGGCTCCGCGCTGCCGTTGACCTGGAGCACCGCCAGAAAGGCCTGCTCTGGTACAGCACCTACACGGTCAACTTTGCCGGTGACTACACCTTCCCCGCGCCGCCCAAGCGCGAGGGCGCGCTGCGCATCGCCGTCAAGCTGCCCGCCGCGAAGGTGCTCTACGACGCGATGGAAATGTCGGTGAACGGCGTGCCCGTCCCCACCAGCATCGGCGGCGACACGGTGACCGGCAGCATCGTGGTCCCCGAAGGCGAAACGCTCACCCTGCACTTCGCGTATCGCTCGCACGGGCTCGACACCTGGACCTACGACTTCGGCGGCGACGTGGCGCAGGTCAAGGACTTCCACCTCGAGGTCGGTACCAACTTCCACGATATCGACTTCCCGCCGAGCGCGCTCTCGCCCACCAGCAAGACGGAAACTGCCGGCGGCTGGCGGCTCAATTGGGACTACACCAATCTTGTCTCCGGCGTGCAGATCGGCGTGGCCATGCCGGAGAAGCTCCAGCCCGGGCCGCTGGCGGGCCGCATCAGCTTCTTCGCGCCGGTATCCCTGCTGTTCTTCTTTTTTCTGATGCTGATCATCACCACCATGCGCGGCATCGAGCTGCATCCGATGAACTATTTCTTCCTCGCCACGGCATTCTTCGCCTTCCACCTGCTGCTGGCGTACACGGTGGACCACATCTCCATCCACGCCGCCTTTGCCATCTGCTCGGCGGTCTCGATTTTCCTGGTGGTGACGTACCTGCGGCTGGTGGTGGGGCTGCGCTTCGCGCTGGTCGAAGCCGGCGTCGCCCAGTTCGTGTACCTGGTGCTGTTCTCCTACGCCTTCTTCCTCAAAGGATACACCGCGCTGGCGGTGACCATCGGCTCGATCATCACGCTGTTCGTCGTGATGCAGCTCACGGGAAGGGTCCGCTGGTCGGAGAAGTTTGCGGCAGCGGCGCCGGCGCCAGTGAGAGCGTCGTGAGTTGATGTTTTCGGCGGAAGCACCGGACTTTAGCCCGGTGAATACGGCTAACGAATTGGCATCCCGAGCCGCGCCGAGGGAGTCACTCGCGAAGCGAGGAGCGGACTAACGGCGCGTGCGAGGGAACCAGGTTTTCGCTACAGCTTTAGCCAGGTCGAGCCGAAACCGTCCCTATAGCTCGACACAACAGCAATCGGGGCACGCCTACGAATGGCCTGAATGACCCGTTCTGCCTTGCTTTGTTCGATCTCCACGGCGAACTGAATCGTTTTCCAGCCACAATCGAATTGGATGCTGCTTGGCCTGCGGTGCCTGTACGGGCCGCGCGCGGGTGCGAAGCGTAGGTTAGCGAGCGAACTGACAACGAATTTTCTCGTTCTGCCCAAACCGAGAATTGCGGCGCGAAGCGCCTTGCGCTAGCCCAGCAACTGCTCCACAACTCCGTACGCCGAATCGAGCGCCGAATCCAGCGCCCCGGACTCGCTTCCGCCGGCCTCGGCCAGGTCGGGGCGCCCGCCGCCTTTGCCGCCGACCTTCTGCGCCACCGCGCCCACAACTTTCCCCGCCGGGACGCGGTCGGTCAGGTCCTTGGTCACGCCGACAATGAGCGCCACCTTGCCGTCGCTGCTGGAGCCGATGACCACCACGCCCGAGCCCAGCTTGTTGCGCAAATTGTCCACCAGGGTGCGCAGTTGCGGGCGCTCCAGATTGTCGGCGCGATGCGTGAGCACCTTCACTCCCTTCACCTCGCGCACTTTGTCGCTTATGTTCGCGGCCGCCGACGCAGCCGACTTCATGCGCGCCTGCTCCAGCTCTTTGTGCAGGCGCCGGAGTTCGGCCTCGCGCTTCTCCAGTTCCGCCTGCAGGGCGTCGGCAGGCGAGACCTGGGCATCCGCCGACTTCACAAAGCCCGCAACAACGTGCTCCAGCTGATGATCGCGCCGGAAGTGCCGCAGCGAAGCCTCCCCCGCCACCGCCTCCACGCGCCGCACCCCCGCCGACACCGAGCCCTCGTGCAGGACCTTCACAAGGCCGATTTCGCCGGTGGCGAGCGTATGCGTGCCGCCGCAAAGTTCCGTCGAGAAGTCGCCGATCTTAATGACGCGCACGCGCTCGCCGTACTTTTCGCCGAACAGCGCCATCGCCTTGTACTCGTTCACGGCCACGTCAATCGGCACGTCTTCGATCACCTCGACGCGCGTGTTGCGCAGCACTTCCCTGTTCACCAGGTCCTCGATGTCCTGCAACTCTTCGTCGTCAACCGCCGAGAAGTGCGAGAAGTCGAAGCGCAGGTGCGCGGGATCGACCAGCGACCCGGCCTGCTTCACGTGCTTGCCCAAAACTTCTCTTAGAGCTGCGTGAAGCAGATGGGTTCCGGTGTGGTGGCGCATGGTCTGCTCGCGAACATGCAGGTTCACGACCGCGTCCACCTTGTCGCCGACGACGATCGGCTGCTTCGCGACCACGCGGTGCGCGCGCACGCCCGCCACCGGGTAGTAGCAGCCGGTCACGTCAGCCACCAGCGCGCGTGGGCTCGGCTGTTGCAGCCAGCCCACGTCGCCCACCTGGCCGCCGGCCTCGGCGTAGAACGGCGTGTGGTCGAGCACGACCTCGCCGCGCTCGCCGGCTCGCAGCTCGCGCACGGCTTGCGTGGCGCGGGCGCCCTCGCCCGCGTCCTTCATGATGAACAGCACTTCACAGTCGGTGGACTCGGTCTGCTTGTAACCCTCGAAGACCGTCGGACGCAGCTCCCGGTACTCCGGCGCGGCTGCCTGCTTCGCCCCGCCCTTCCATGACGCCCGCGCCCGTTCGCGCTGTGCGGCCATGGCGCGCTCGAAGCCTTCCGTGTCGAAGGAAATGCCGGCATCGTGCGCGGCATCGGTCATGAAGTCGAACGGCAGGCCAAAGGTGTCGTAGAGCTTGAACGCCTTCTCGCCCGAGTACATTGCGCGCGCTGCCGGATTCGCGCGCTTGGCCGCAACCAGCGGCGCCAGGTCTTCGTCCAGCCGCTTCAGCCCGATGTCGAGCGTGTGCGCAAAGCGGCGCTCTTCCTCGTACACGACCTTCGCCACCTGCTCCGCCGCTTCGATCAGCTCCGGATAGGCGCTGCCCATCAGATCGCGCACCGCGTGCGCCATCTGAAACAGGAACGGCTTCTCCTGCCCCAGCAGGCGCCCATGGCGGATGGCCCTGCGCATGATCTTGCGCAGCACGTAGCCGCGGCCTTCGTTCGAGGGCAGCACGCCATCCGCTATCAAAAATGTCGTGGCGCGCGCGTGATCCGCAATCACGCGCAACGATGCCGCCGAGCGCGCGTGCTGCTCCGCCTCGAGCTCCTTCTTCACATCCACGCCCGTCAGCTCGGCCGCGCGCCTGATGAGCGGCTGGAACAAGTCGGTGTCATAGTTGGAAATTACGCCCTGGAGCACGGCGGTCACGCGCTCCAGTCCTGCGCCGGTGTCCACGCACGGCTTGGGCAGCGGATTCAGCGCGCCGGCCGAGTCGCGGTCGAACTGCATGAAGACCAGGTTCCAGATCTCGACGTAGCGCCCGCAATCGCAGGGGAACTTGCAGTCGGTGTGGCCTTCGTCGGACGCCGCCGGGCCCATGTCGTAGTGGATCTCCGAGCACGGACCGCAGGGGCCGGTGTCGCCCATGGCCCAGAAGTTCTCTTTCATTCCCAGCTCGAAAACGCGCTCGGCCGGCACGCCCTGCTCGCGCCAGAAGTGGTAAGCGTCGTCGTCGCGTGGCACGCCTTCCTCGCCCTTGAAGACGGTGGCGTAGAGCTTCTCTTTGGGAATGCCCCACCACTGCTTCGACGTGACCAGCTCCCAGGCGAAGGCGATCGCCTCGCGCTTGAAGTAGTCGCCGAAGCTGAAATTGCCGAGCATCTCGAAGAACGTGTGGTGGCGCTTGGTGAAGCCCACGTTTTCCAGGTCGTTGTGCTTGCCGCCGGCGCGCACGCACTTCTGGCTGGTGGTGGCGCGCTTGTACTCGCGCTTCTCGATGCCGAGGAAGACGTCTTTGAACTGGTTCATCCCCGCGTTGCTGAACAGCAGCGTGGGATCGTTGGCGGGCACGAGCGACGACGAATGCACGTGCCGGTGCCCGCGCGCGACGAAGAAGTCAATGAACTTCTGCCGTACCTGTGAGCCGGAAGGAGGCATGGAAACTGTTCATTGTAGCAATCCGGCCAGAGTGATTGCCGAACTGCGGAACTGCCTAATTGCCGAATTTCAGTTTCGCAGTTCCGCAGTTCCGCAGTCCCGCAGTCCCGCAGTTCGGCAGTTCGGCAATTCCGCAATTGGACTCAGTGATCTAGTTTTTCAATCTCATCGGCCGCTCCCGTCATCTCCCACCGTTGCAGCGCAATCGGCACGTTGCCGTTCAGCCACAGCGCGTCGTGGAAGGCGCGCAGGTTGAACTTCTCGCCCTGCTGGATGCGCGCGTCAGCGAGGAATTTCTGGATCTGAATCTTGCCGATCTGGTAGGTGATCGCCTGCCCGGGTGTGGTGGCGAAGGAGCGTGCCTCAGCGTGCGCCGTCTCCGAGTCCATCGGGACAGTCCGCTGCAGATACTCAGCCGCCTGCTCGATGGAGAATTGCCCGAGCGCCAGCTTCACGTCCACCTCCACGCGCAGCGCGCGCAGGCGCATGAAGTTGTAGATGATCTCGCGCGTGTGCGGTGAATCGTCGAACAAGCCGGCTTGCAGCATCATCTCTTCCGCGTAGAATCCGAGGCCCTCGTTCGCGCCCGAATCGTAGTAGTGCCGCCGGATCGGATCGGGATGCCGCCAGCCGAGCGCGAGCTGGAAGTAGTGGCCCGGCACGCCTTCGTGCACGATGATCGGCCGCGGATCGCGCACCGTCGCCGCCCAGAAGTAGCCCATCTGCGCCGCCGGCGGGTGCTCCCAGCGCACGCAGTCCTCGTTCAGGCGCGACGGCCCGGTGAAGTCGTCGGCCTCGCCGTAGTCCTCCAGCGCCGCGAGGTAGTCGGGAATCGCACGCGCCGTGTAGTGCCGCAGCCACTCAGGCACGGTGAGCACGCCGCGCTTGCTGAGGAACTCGCGCACCGCCGCTTCCTGCTTGCGCGTGCGCTCGATCTGCTCCTCGATCGAAGCCGACATCTTCAGCGGCGGGACGCCGGCGTTGCGCTGGCGCTCATACGCCTCGAACGCCACCGCGCGCTCCCACTCCTGCCGCGCCATGGCCAGCAGCTCTTCCGGCGTGTACGGGTTCAGCGCGACCTTGCGCAGAAAGAAGACGTACTCTTCGCGTCCGATGGCGGACTCAGCCGGCAGTGACGGCAGTTGCAGCTTCAGCCAATCGCGGTACTGCTCCAGCGCACCGGTGGCACGTGTGAGCGCGGCCCGCAGCTCGCCCGGTTTGAGTTTGGTCACTGGCTCGAGGCTGCCGGCAACGCGCTCCATCCGCGGGCGCACGTCGGCAAGGGCCGCGATGGCCACCTCGGCGAACGGACGCGGCGGGCCATTCCTGTTAGCGCCACGGCTGGCGCCCAGGTTGGCACGCGCATCCTTCAATATCCCGGGAATATCTTCGACGCGCTGCAGCACTTCCCGGCTGCGCGCCTCGTCAAAAGGCGGCGGCGCGGTAAGCGCATCTTGCAGCGCAGACAGCGTTTGTTCCACGTAGAACACCGGATCGCGCTGCCAGCGGCGCAGCACGTCCAGCTCCCAGCGGACGCGCGCCAGCGCCGAGCCCATCAGCCGCCAGTCCACCTGGTCGTGAATCGCCGCGCCCGGTTTGGGCGCCAGCGCCGTCCAGCGCGCCTCGAACGCGGCAAGTTCCTGGTGCTGGCGCTCCACGGCCGCCGCCGACCAGTCGCGATGTCCGCCGGGGCGCTCGATGCGGGGAATGTCGTCGAAGTTGAACGGCTGCGTGCGCGCGCGCCACGCCCAGAAGTCCGCAGCGAACTGTTGCAGCGGGTCGTTGTGTTTTTTCTCGGGAGCAGCCGCTTGAGCCCTGCACACAACCGAAAACGAAGCGATCAGGAAACAGACCAGGACGCAGCGAAGAGATCGCATGAGGGCTTCAGTTGTAATGCTTGCGAGGGCAGGCGGGCAAACTTATTCGGCGAGAGTACCCCGCGATCGCGCCGCGCTCTTTGCGGCGTGAACGGGGGAATTTACTCCCCCTCCGACTCGAGCGCCGATAGGACCTCGCTGTCGACGTTCCACTTGTTCAGCACGCGCAGCGCCGCCCGGGTGCTGAAGCCCGCGCGCATCAGGGTGCGGAAAATGCGGGCGGCCCCGCGGTCATCGGCGGGCCTGGCAATGCGCTTGCGGCGCAGAAACTCGCGCGCGTGCTGCTCCTCGTCGGTGCCGGCAAAGGCATCCGCCACGGCCTTCCGCACCACATCGCCGTGCACGCCTCGCGCCTTCAGGTCAGAGATGACGCGCCGCGGCCCGAACTTCTCGTTCTCTTTGCGATAACTGGAGTAGGCGGCGGCGTACGCGGAATCGTTCAGGTACTTGTATTCCTTCAGGCGCGCGACCACGCGCTCGATCACCGCTTCGCTGCCGGGCGCGGCACGCTGCCGCAGCAGCCGCTTCAATTCCGCGACCGAACGCATGCGCCGCCCCAGCGCCTTCACGGCGTAGTCGTAGAGAACGTCTTCGTCGGCGAGTTTTTTCGGCTGGCGCACAACGAAAGTCTAACCGCAAAGAAAGGCAAAATCTTCACCACAAAGGACAGAAAGGCGCATAAGGGGAAAACCAGCCATTGCGTCCTTTCGTGTCTTCCTGTGTCCTTATGTCGTGAAGAAGAAAATGGTCCGTCCGCGCCCTCCGCGTCCTCTGCGGTCAAGGATTTGGGGTTGCGAAGAACCGCACAATCTCGCGCTCGGCCCAGCGGCCGTCGTAGCCGTTACGGTCGGCTTCGCCGACAAAGCCGCAGTGGCCGCCGTGCGCGGTTTCCTCGAGCACGACGTGGGGATTGGCGGCAATGGCCGCGCGGGTAGGCGGCAGCAGGCGAATGAACGGATCGTCGGCGGCATGAATGATCAGCGTGGGCACCGCGATGTGCTCGATCACGCGTGCCGCCGCCGCCCGGAAGTAGTAGTCATCGGCGTTGGCGAAGCCGGAGTACGGCGCGGTCACGTGCTCGTCGAAATCGCGCACGCTGCGCAGACCGGCGAGGCGCGACACATCGTAGCGCCCCGGAAACGCGAGCGCCTTGCGCCGCACGCTGCGCTTCAGGTTGCGCACGAAGTGCCATTCGTAAATGCGGTTCGAGGGCAGGCTCAGGGCGTCGGCCGAAGCACCCAGGTCAGCGGCGGGTGAAACAGCCGCCACGGCGCGCAGCTCAGGCGGCGTTGCGCGATCGCGCCCCAGTTCGCCTGCCAGTTTCAGCGCCAGGTTGCCGCCCATGGAAAATCCGGCGAGCGCCACGTGTGCGAGCTTGTCATCGGTGATGAGCGCGCGCATCACCGCGCCCACATCGCCCGACATGCCGCTGTGGTAGAGCGTGGGCCCGAGCATTTCCGTGCCGCCGCAGTTGCGCATGTTCATGCGCACCACGTTCATGCCGGCCGCCCACGCCTTGTTCGCCGTGCCGATGACGTACTGCGATTCCGACGAGCCTTCCAGCCCATGCACGACGATCACCGTCAGCGCCGCGCGGCGGTCCGCCTGCCAGTGGCAGCGGCACATCACCTCGACGCCTGCTTCCACGCTGAACAGCCGCTCGTCTGCAGGCGGCAGCGCATCGCGCCGCGGCAGGAAGCGGCCCGCAAGTGTCTGCGCGTGGCCGCCGACCAGCAAACGGTGAGGCTTGAAGTCTGTGGGAGTGAAGGGCAAGAATTTACGATTTACGACGTAATCACTTACGATTTAAATCGTAAATCACCGAATCACCAAATCACCAAACGGAATCTGTCATGCCCATCTTCGAATACATCTGCAAGGAGTGTGACCGCCGCTTCGAGGCGCTGGTCATTGGTTCGCAGAAGCCGGCGTGCCCGCATTGTCACGGGAAAAAGCTGGAGCAACAGCTCTCGGTGTTCGCCGTCGCCGGCGGCCCGGCCAGGAGCGAAAGCGCGGCCCCGAACGGCGCCTGCGGAAGCTGCGGCGACCCGCGCGGCCCGGGCGCGTGTTCGCTCGGTGACCTGGACTGATACATCGGTTCACCGCAAAGATCGCAGAGCGATTGGAAGGTCATCCTGAGCGGCGCCAGCCCTGAGCGAAGGCTCAAAGGGGGCGAGTCGCTGGAACGCCCGCGTTCAGTCAGGATGACCGCATCATTTCAGGCTGAAGCTGACCTCTACCTGGACGCGCACGGGAACGGGTTGTCCGTCCCTGGCGCCCGGCCGGAAGCGCCAGGTACGGATGGTCTCGACAGCGCTCTGGTCCAGCGACGGCTCGAGTGAGTTGATGACCTGCACAACGCGCACCGTGCCATCCGTCCCGACGATGATCGCCAGCCGCACGGTCCCGGTGATCTTCCTCTTGCGCGCAGACTCGGTGTACTCGGGCTGGCTTCCGGATATCTTCTGCGGAGGGGTGATTCCCGGGCCGATGGTGTAAGCGACGGGATTCGCGGTTCCAGGCGGCAGTGGCGGCGGCATCACCGGTCCCGTGTTCACCAGCCCCTCCGCGTTCGTCACGGCCCTTCCCGTCCCCGGCGCAAGCCCGCCACTCTCCTTCAGCAGCTCTTCCAGATACTGCTGCCAGAGCGCCGCCCAGGTGTGCGAACCGTGGCCGTGCGTCTCGGCCGTGTACGGAAGCAGGATGAACCGGCCGCGCTTCACTCGCTGAATCAACCGCTCGGCGATGCCCAGCTCCGGCGGATTGATAGCATCGTCGGCCGAATTGACGAACATGACCGGCGCGGTGATTTTTTCCAGGTCCGGCTCCGGGTTATAGTTGCGCGAGGCGTCGACGAAGTAGAGGAAGTCGTTGGCATCGAGCTCGGGCAGCACCTTGTTGAGCTGCGTTTCCATGTACAGGTCGGCCTGGTCGCGCGTCGGGCCCTGCTTCTGGCGTTCCAGCGCGTTGCTGCCCATCAGTTGCAGAAAGTTCTCCGACGTGATCAGCGAAGCCGGCTGCGATTTGTACTCGCCGTTCTCCCATGCCGGATCGCGCCGAATGCCGTCCATTGCCGCCTTGCGCCACATGCGGTTGCGCCCGGCAATCTGTGTGGGCGCGCACGCCATGGGCATGAGCGCGTCCATCATCTCCGGATAGGTTTCGCCCCACACCCACGCGTGCATGCAGCCCATGGACGTGCCGAAGATCAGCCGCAGGTGATTCACGCCGATCCCATCGAGCAGCGCATGCTGGAGCGCGACCATGTCGTCGTAGTCGTAGTGCGGGAAGTGCATGCGCAGGCCGTCACTGGGACGCGAGCTTTTGCCGTGGCCCACGTTGTCAGGGATGATGACGTAGTACTTGGTGACGTCGAGCAATTGCCCGGGATTGAACAGCACGCCCGCGAAGCGCTCCTCCAGGAACTGCTTCGACGACCCGCCCGTGCCGTGCAGGATGAGCACGGCATTGGTCACGCGCCCGTTCTGGTCGCGCGCCGGCGAGCCCAGCGTGATGTAGTGCATGCGGACTTCGGGCAACGCCTGGCCGTCTTTGAATTGGAAGTTGCGGACGATGTAATCACCGGGCCGCGCCTCAGGAATGACCGCCAGCGCGTTCGGCGCCAGCATGAGTAAGAGTGCGAGAGGAATTTTTTTCATGGAGACGGACCCACGTCAGCGGCGAACAATATACGCCGCGGTGCCCCACGTTCGCGCCGCGTGCTTTGCGGCGCTAACGTGGGAAGCACAGGCCACGCCAAGCCAAGCCCCTGCGCGCGACACACCCAAACGCCGTTGCTATAATCAATGTCGCGGATACGCTCGCGTGTCCGCTCCTCCAACCGGATAGCCGGCGGCGCCTGGCGTTCATCCTCAGCGCCGCTCTTCAGCAACCGATTCCGGCAATATGGCGGGCGTAGTTCAGGGGTAGAACACCGGACTGTGGCTCCGGCTGTCGTGGGTTCAAATCCCACCGCCCGCCCCAGGAATCAGCACTCCGCAATTAGCACTTGGCATTCAGCCCGCGAAGGCCCGTAGCGACCTCTAAAGCTCGTATCGCCTTCGAGCTTCCCAGGGCCGTGCGGACCAGCGATGCTGTTCAGGGGCTGAGTGCTGGATGCCGAGTGCCTTCAGGGGCTGAAGGCTGACTGTTGAATGCTGAATGCTAATCCCCTGAATCCAGGCCGCTTCCTCCACGTTACCTCCGCGCAACTCGCGGTTACTGCTGACATCTCGCCTGTCCGCGACCCTGCGGTTAACGTTGCGTTCATTGGAGTGAGGTACAAGGTTATGGAACGCGTCCTTACTTGCTTCAAGTGCCGTAAACGCGTCCTCCCCGCAGAACAGACGCAGGGCGGTCACATGCACCTGGAGATAGCGTCCGACGACGCCGCCTCGCTGATCGAGACCTACTTGTCGCGCGCCGCCAAGGCCATCAGCCGGCAGAAGGCTGTGCCCGACGAGCCCTCGGGAGTCTAGCGGGATTTGGTGATTCCGTGGTTTGGTGCAGTCACCAATTCGCCAAATCACCAACTCCGGTTTGTCGGTTATTTCACCAATTCACCAAATCCGACTCGCTTCAAACCGCTGATCGTGCGGCGCTGACTGCAGACTCCGCTTTGATCTTGGTTTCCCACGCCAGGACGAGCACTGATCCCACCAGAATCAGCCCAATGCACAGCCCGGTCCACAATCCGGCCGCGCCCCAACCCATCTTGAAGGTCAGCACCCAGCCCAGCGGCAGTCCGATCACCCAGTAAGCTGCCAGGTTCGCCAGCATGGGCGTGCGCGTGTCGCCCAGGCCGCGCAGCGTTCCCGTCGCCACCACCTGCATGCCGTCGAAGAGCTGGAAGACGGCGGCGATGAGCAGCAGTGCGGCGCCGGTGCGCACCACCGCCGGATCGGGTGAGAAGACGCGCGCGATCAGCCGCGGCGCGGACACAAACAACAGCGCCATGGCCCCCATGAATCCGGCGCCGAGGGCGATCGCCGTCCATCCCGCTTCGCGCGCGGTGCGGGGATCGCCGCGACCCAGGTTCTGCCCCACGCGCACCGCCGCCGCCGAGCTGATGCCGAGCGGTACCATGAAGGTGAACGAGGCGCAGTTCAACGCGATCTGGTGGCCGGCCAGGGCCATCGGCCCAAGTTTCCCTGCCAACGCCGTTGCGGCCGAAAAGACGCCCGCTTCCAGCAGGATCTGCGTCGCCGCCGGCCCCCCAAGCGCCATCAGCCGGCGCATGCGCGCCGCGTCCGGGCGCGGCGAAACGCTCGACAGTCGCAAGCGGTTGCCGCGGTTCGCCACCAGCAGCGTGACGGCTAGCACGCCAGCCATCCACAGGCGCGCCATGAGCGTGGACCAGCCCGAGCCCGGCACGCCATAGGCCTTCGCGCCCCAGTGCCCGTAGATCAACACCCAGTTCGCCACCAGGTTGACTATGTTGGCCGAGATCAGGGCGAAGGTCACCGGTTTCACGATGTTCACCGCCTGCAAATAGCGACGCGCGGCGAAGTACACCAGCAACGGCAAAGTGCCCCAGTTGAGCGCATTCAGAAATGGTCCCATCTCGCGGACCACGTCGGGCGCGACGCCAAAGCGCCGCATCACCGGCGTCCACATCCAGATGACGGTCATGAGCGCTGGCGTCAGCGCCAGCGCCAGCCATAGGCTGGCGATCAGCGATCGGTTGGCGTCATCCAGATCGTCGCGTCCGAAGGCGTGCGCCACCAGCGTGTCCAGACCGAGGAGCAGCCCGCTGCCGAAGATTGCGGTAGTGTAGTAGAGCGCGCCGCCCAGGCTCACGGCGCCGATGGCAACGGCGCTGTTCGGCAGCCGGCCGACCATGATCGTGTCCACAATGCCCATGCACATCCAGCCGACCTCGGCGAGCACGAGCGGCAGCGCCAGGTCGAGCATGGGACGCACTTGTCTGCGGATGGCGGCAATCATGAAGAGCCAGTTTCAAGTTTCGGGTTTCAAGTTTCGGGTTTCAAGTTTCAAGTTTTGGCTTCGCGCCTCGCCATAAGGGCGGTGTAGCCGCCGGCGCGGCCGCCGCGCGCGAGCGCGCCGGCTTGGCCAGGCCGCGGTCGAGCGCCTTGGCGCGGTCCCGCGGCGTCACGCAGTCGTTCGCGGCTTGATGGCCGGAATCGTGGCTGGAAGCGGCTTTCAGCCGGGCTGCCCGCGCGATCGCGCCGGCCGGCTTAGGTTGCAGCGCGCTGCGACCGCTGGCGGCACTCGGCCGCGATCTCGTCGTCTGGAGATGCGGTGGCAAGAAACGCGGAAATCACCGTGTCCGCCGGCGGTGAAGGCGCGCGCCCGATCGCGGTGAGCGCTTCCCGGCGAGTGGCCTTGTCCAGCTTGGGCGTTGCGACCAGCCGAGCCAGGGCTTCGCTGCCGGCCGCGGCAGGCATCGCGGCAATCGCCTGCACGGCTTTCCGCTGCAGCGTGCCGCGGCCGGCGGCGTGCTCCGTAACAAACGCTTCCAGGTCGGGAATCGTGGCCGGGTCCTTGAGGAACAGCACCTCATCCAGCGCCTGCTCCACGCTGTTGCCGCGCAGGAAGCGCAACGTCGCCGCGAGAATGCGCCCGCGCCCCGGCGCGCGTCCTTTCACGATGGCGGTGAAGACCGCCTGCTGCACGCGGTCGTCGGCGTGCTGCAGCAGCGGCGTGAGCTGCTGCAGCAGCTCCGGGTCTTTCAGCTCCGAGATGACCAGGCAGGCATTGCGCACCACGTACCAGCGCGAATCGGCCAGCCGCTGGCGGGCGATTTCGATGCCGGCGCTGCCCGTCCTGCCCAGCAGCCGCAGCATGGCCAGGCGATTCGCCGCGACGGTTTCGTCCTCCAGCCGCTTGAACAGCAGCTCGATGGCCGCGGTGCCCGCTCGTCTCAACATCGTGGCGGTGTTTCGGCTGGCCGCCGGGTCGTCTTTCGACTGCAGGTGAAGCTCGATCAGGCGCTGCAAGGCTGAAGCGGGCAGCAGCCGGACCAGCGCCTTGCGGCAGCAGTCTTTATGCTGCTCCGGATCGCGCGCGATCAGCTGCTCGATCGACGCGCCCACGATCTGCGCGATCTCGAAGTCTTCATACAGACCGGCGGCGCTGGTAACGGCGGCCAGGGCGTTCAGTAGCTGGAAATGCTTGAAACCGGTGAACTCCTCGCGCTGCAGCTGCTCCAGCAGCACCTCGGTAAGATGGCGCGCCAATCCAGCCTTGACGCCGGAGATCGTCTGCACCAGTTGCGGCGCCCGGCTCAGCTCTTCCAGCGTGACCTCTTCCACCGGGCCGTTGAAGAACTCGAAGTAGTGTTGCGCTAGCTCCGCCACTTCCGGCGCCCGGCCCTTGGTGAGCAGCTCGCGGATGTGCTCGATCAGCCGCCGGAACTCCACCGCGTTATAGTGCACCTTGCTCATCAGCGCCCGGTGTTTTTCCTCCGGCGGCAGCGCCACCCAGCGCAGCTCGTCCTGCACCTTCTGGCTGGTGGACTCGGGAAACCCATACTCCTTCACGAACTGCGCCAGCTTGTTGGCCAGCTTGCCGGCGGTCTGCGTGGCGTAGAGACTGCGCGCGAGCACGCGCACCACCTCTTCTTCCACCACGAAGGCGTTCTCGCCCGAAGGCGCCGCCGCCAGGCGCTTCGACGCCCACGCCAGCGACACGTCGCCGATGAGCTCGGCCGCAAGCTGCTTGGGCTCCATCCCCTTCAACTCCTCATGCCGTGCCGGCGGGAAGGCGGAGAGCACTGAATCCAGGCGCATGCCCTGCATCACCTGGGCCAGCGCGATGTAGGCCTTTTGGGGATCAGCGTTCTGCGAAGTCAGCGCGCTCTCAATCGTCGGCGAGACCAGCCGCATGATGTCTTCCGGCCCGCCCACCGCGCCCTCGGGACGCGGCACACCGGCGGAATCGAAGAACATCATGAGCGCCTGCTCGGGGCCCGGCGGCGATGCGGCGGCCGCATTGGTCGAAGCGTCGCGCGCGCGGAAAAACGCCTCCGGGTCCATCTCCAGCAGCGTGTCGCCCTCGTCGGTGCGCTTCTGGTTCTTGCCCGCCGGAACAATGCGCACGCCTTCCACTACAGCGCGCTCCAGGAACGCGCCCACCCCGCCGCGCTCTTCAATTTCCTTCAGCGGCGTGGAGAGCAGCCCGATCACCTGCTTGTAGCGCGCCAGGGTAAGGCCCACATCGAAGCGCACCGCGCCCACGCCGCGCTTGAGAAACTCGTTTTCCAGTTGCGACAGGCCGGCGTCCACGGTCAGCACGTTGTTCAGCATCACGCGGCCGTCCACGAACCCGATGGTCAGCGTGCCGGCGTCCTTCATCAGGCCGGTCAGCAGGTCGAAGCTCTGCTTCACCGGCCCGCTGGCCACGGTGTGGTCCACCGAGAGCATGCCCGCGGTGCGAATGGCGATTTGCAGGCTGCGCGCGTACCGCAGGCCGAGGCCCTTGAGCTGTTTCTGTGGAAGCATGGAAGAAGGCTGTGGAACTCCCCCTCGGCGACAGATTAACCCGAGTCACTGGCCAGTTCGCGGCTTTTCTTCGCAAACGGCGAAAATCGGCGCACGCGCCGCTGGTCCCGAATCAGAACCACAATAAAGGCTGCCGGATCGGGTAATTGCGAACTGCCTCTTCCTCCGCGGGATCGGGGTTGAGCGCCCGCCACAACGCGATGTACTCAGGCTTGCCCAGCGCCACGCCGGCAAACAGCAGCGCGGGCTGCCGCACCGGCCACTGGTCCCAGTACTGCACGTCAGGCTTGTGCGGCCACGACCTCTTGTCGCGGATGTACGGGAACATGAACGCCATCGCACCCTCGATGCCGCGACCGCCGGCAGTTTGGAAGCTCCACAGGCTGTCGGCCGGCGTGGAGAGCACGTGGCAAGCCGTGGCCATGGCGTCGAGGTTGAATAGCGAATAGCTATAGGGCTTGGTCCGGCGCAGCTCCTGGGGAAAGCTGCCGTCTGCCGCGATCTGGTTCGGCAGAATTACGTTCTTCATGCGCTCGCGGCACTGCTGGGTGATGAGGGAATCGCCGGTGAAGCGCGCGAACTCGGCCGCCTGCAACGTCCAGCAGGTGCCGTGGTTGTTCTTCGCCTCGCGTTCTTCCTGCCCGTTCTTCGAGCTGTTCATCCAGTTCAGGTATTCGGCAAACCAGTTTTTCACGGCATCGCGCTCGCCCGGCGCAAGGCCAGGCGCTTTTTCGAGCCGCGACGCCGCGCGCGCCACTTCCACCAGGTGCAGCGTGTCGATAATGCCGATCCCGCGTCCTGTCGTGATCCCGCGGATCGCTTGCGCGTATTGCAGGTTCGGATTCATGCGCGTGGCCGGCGTGATGAACCACGCCCGCAGGTGCGCCGCCGCATGGCGTGAATAGCGCGCATCACGCGTCAGCACCCACGCCGCCGCCAGCGCCGGCACGTGCAGGCTCAGCCGGATCAGCGCGTGGCGATGCTGGTTGAAGTTGTCGGGATTGGACTCGCCGTCGCGCTGTATGTAAGGTCCGTCGGGATTTTTTGGATCGGGCCACCAGTAGTCGCCCTCGGAGAAGTAGTCGTGCTCGCCGCCCGCGCTGCGCGCGGCGCGATACGCGGTGATGGTGATGGGCTGCTCGGCCAGGTATCGCCGCGCGGCTTCGAGCACACGCTTCCGCTCTATGGTTCGCAGATCGGGGACCGAGCCGGCGACGGTTGGCAAGGCAGACGCAAACGGGCCAACGGTCGCAGCCGCGAGTGTCGCTCCCACCGCCACGCAAAACTCACGCCGCGAAACCATTGTCGGATGCCACTCCGCGCTGCATTGTCGCACGCGCCGGACACCTGTTCGGTTGGCCTACTTCGCCGCAAACAGGCTGCTGCCGCCCTCGATCTGCACCCTGGTCGCGCCGGTGAACGGAACGTTCAGCTTGTGAGCGGCCGCGTCATAGGTGTAGTCGCGCTTCGCCCGCAGCGGCTTGCCGTCGCGCAGCACCCGCGTCGGATTCTTCCAGTAGACCTCGAGCACCCCGGGCGCGCCCAACTCCGGCAGGCTGACCTCGATGCCCTTCCCCGCCGCCGTGGCCGTGATCGCCACCGTTTCCTTGCCGGTGAAGTAGTCGAAGCGGCTCGGCGACGTGGCGGAGGGAAAGACCTCGATGCGCAGCTTCGGCGACCAGTTCGTGTCCCAGTTGTTGTTCGTCTTTACGATGTCGCCGCGCGGGATGATCGCGCCCTCGCGGACAAACAGCGGAATCGTGCCCAGCGGCGCCGCCGCCGCGACGGTTGTTCCTCCGTTAAATAAGGTGGCGGGTTCGTTGTAGTTCAGCCACAGCCCCGCCGGCAGATACACCTGCCGGCTCGTCGCTCCGGCACTCAGCACCGGCGCCACCAGCAGCGAGTCGCCGAGCATGAACTCATCCCACAGGTCGGCGAGCTTTTCATCGGAAGCATTCGCGAACACCAGCGCGCGCGCCACCGGCATGCCCGTCTGCGTGGCCTGGTACATCAGCGACCGCATCGTCGGGATCAGGTCGTGATGCGCCGCGGCGGTCTGCTGCGCGATCTTAAGCAGCTCGTCGTCGTAGTCGTACCAGATGGTGCGCTTCGGGCCGACCAGCACCTCCATCATCGGACTGTAGGCGCTGAACTCCAGCCAGCGCGCGAACAGCTCCTTGTCGGGCACGCCGATGTAGCCGCCGGTATCCGATCCCCACATCGGGAAGTTGATCGCGCCCGAGCGCAGCAGGCCCTTCACCGAGACGGCCAGGCCTCCCCAGGTGGCGCGCGTGTCGCCGTTCCACACCGCCGTGTACTTGCGGCTGGCGTCGTTGGCGTTGCGGCTGAAGTTGAAGTAGTCGGGACCGTTGCGCGCCATCAGCCCCTCGGCGGCCAGCTTCTCCATCAGGATGGCATGCTTGTTCTCGACCGAGCGCGGCATCTCGCCCTCTTCGCCGCGGTCGATCTTGTAACCCTTGATCCCGAGGTCCACGAAGGCATCGAGCTTCTTCCTGTACCAGTCGTAGACTTCCCGACGCATGATGTCGGCCGCCGACCAGGGCCCATCGAACATATAGCCCTTGGCTATTCCCTCTTCGTACACCGAGTTCACGTTGCGGTTCGCCACCCACACCATCAGGTACATGCCGCGGTCGGCCAGTTCGCGCACCATTTTCTCCGGCGACGGGAAAGACGAGTCGAAATCGAAGTTGCCCCAGCCGTTCGTGCCGGTGCCGTAGGGCCGGTCGAGCCACATGGCCGACGCCGGAATGCGCGCCTTGCGCAGCCGGTCGGCGTCGTCAATGACTTTTTCCTGCGCGTTGCGGACGTCGCGCAGGTCGGCGTGGTGATCGTCGCGCCACCAGATCGAATCGAACGCCCACGTGGGCGGCATCAGCGACCCGCCGGCGATTTCTACATAGCGCTTCATCATCTCCGCATACGAGGGCCCGTGGATAATGTCGTAGGTCAGGCCGTTGCCGTTGAAATAGAAGCTGGTCTTGCCGCCGCGCGCGAAGGTGTAGTGGCCCTGCTCGGTCGTCTCAGCGTAAATAGCGTATTTGCGCGACGTCATGTAGAACGGCGCGCGCGCGCTGGAGTAGTTCACGTCGGGCAGGCGCTGCAATCCGAGAAAGTCATAGTCGGCGCCGCGATTATCAATCGCGCCGCCAAACGGATACTCCCACACCCCGTAGTAATGCTCGCCCTGGTCGGCGAACTCCTGCGTCACGCTGCCGGGCGCGTCCTGCGTGGTCAACTCCACGCGCAGGACCTCGGGCGTCACGAAGGTAAACGTCACCCGCGAGCGCGCGGCCGCGTAACCGCGCAGCGCGGCCGTCATCGAGTTGCCGGTGGTCTTGAACTCGCCCGCGCTCTCAACCGCGTTACCGCTGGCGAAGACCGTCCGCGTGTTCACCAGCAGCGCGTCGCCGCTCGGCTTTTCTATGATGCGGAAACCGAACGGCTGCGCCGTCACCTCCAGCCGCAGCGCCGCCGACTCCAGTGTCTGCCCTTTTGCCGCAACGATGAATCCCAGCAGAATGAAAGATACAAAGAAGGTCCGTTTCACGAGGTCGCTCCCGGCTGACTGGCTGAAAAAGGCCCGGGGCCTGAAGCCCCGGGCCGGTGTTGCCCCGTTTCCCCTGCTCCTCCTTGCTTCCAGGGCTCCGCAACGCTTGCCTTCGCTCTCGCTCAGGCCTCGCTGCTGCGCCCTCGCGCTTGGCTCGCGCTTTCTCCGGCGCTCGCTCAGCGCTTCACACTGCTAGAAGAAAAGCTTCAGGGCCAACTGCCCGATGCGCGGCCCGATGGGATTGGTGATTCCGTCTCCCTGCGTGGTCAGCGCGCCGAAGGTCGCGTTCCCGATGCCGCTGGCCGGCGCCGAGTTGCGGCGGACGAAGTTGTTGCCTGAGGCAATACTTTCATCCCAGTTGACCTTGTTCAGCACATTGAAAAACTCCGCGCGGAACTGCAAGCGCGCCCGCTCGGTGAAGGTGAAGTCTTTGTGCAGCCCCGTGTCCCACTGGAACATGCCTGGGAAGCGGTACTGCCCCTTGCCCACGTTGCCGAACGTCCCCGCCGGATTATTGGAGAACACCGCCGGGTTGATCCAGTTGCGGCAGGGCTTGGTGCCGGCATTGGTGCAGGCGCCCGGCGCATAGACCTCGCCGCCCAGGTACTGCGCTCGGTCCTGGCCCAGGCCGGTGCCTGAATTATTGACGTTGGAAACCAAAGTCAGCGGCCGGCCGGTCTGCGTGGACATCACGCCGCTCAGCTGCCATCCGCCGAACACTGCCTTCACGAAGCCGTTCGTTTTGTCCATGAACGGCAGTTGGTACACATACGACGCCACGAAGCGGTGCTTGTGGTCGAACTCCGACGGGCCGCGATCGAACACGTGCCGCAGCGGATCGTCCCACGGCCGCGCCGAATAGGTGCCGTCGAAGCCGAACAGTCCGGTTCCCGGCGGCAGGTCGTCAATGCTGTTCGACCAGGTGTAGGCGCCGGTCAGCGTCAGCCCGCGCGACATGCGCCGCTCACCTGAAACTTGCAGCGAGTGATACGACGAGTCGATGTCGTATGTCGACTGCTGAATGTCGCCGAACACCAGCTTGTTGCCGGCGATCACGTTCAGTCGGCGGAAGGGGCCGCCGCCCACCGGGAACGGATCGAGGTTGATGGTTTCCACCAGGTGGCTGGTGTGCGAGCCCACGTAGCCCACGCGCGCAATCGTGTTGCCCGGCAGTTGGCGCTCAACCGACAGGTTCCAGTTGTAGATGGTCGGCACCATCCACTTCCGGCTCGTGTCATAGGTCACGTACAGGTCGCCGGCGCGGAAGGTTGAGGCCGCGGTCGGTGGCAGCACCGGCGGGAACGGATAGATGGCCGCCAGACTGGTGCAGTTGTTCAGCGCTTGCGTGGCCGCCTTGGTGCACAGCGGATCGCTGAACGACCCCGGATTCAGGTCTCCGGTGTTCAGCACCAGCTGCGGGCTGAACGGCGTCGAGTCCACGATGCGGTTGTCGTTCATGCCGCCGATGCGCGTGTCGTAGAACATGCCGCCGCCGCCGCGCACGCTCATCTTGCCGTCGCCCATCACGTCCCAGGCAAAGCCGAGCCGAGGCGCGAAGTTGCTCATGCTGTCGCGCATGCCGTTATCGGGGAATCCGGCGTCGCCGGGGAAGAACATGCCCGCCGGCGCGTTCGGATACGCGGTGGACTTGGTGCCCGCCAGGAAGCGTGCCATGCTGAAGCCGGTCCAGCGCTCGCCGGTATCACGCCAGGCGCGGCCCGAATCCCAGCGCAGCCCCAGGTTCACCGTCAGCCGCCGATGCAGCTTCCAGTTGTCCTGGAAGTAGAAACCCATGAACGTGTTGCGATGGTTCTTGAATTCTCCGGCGCCCTGGCGGAATCCGGGGTTGCCGCCGCCGGTGGCCAGCTTGCCTGCCAGCAGGCCGGCAATGTTGGCGAACTGGAACTCCGGCACCTGGAAGAACTTGTTGTCCAGGTCCACGCGGCTGCGCTCCACCACGCCGCCGAAGCGGATGTCGTGCGCGCCGCGGATCCAGCTCACGTCATCGCTCCAGGTGAAGTTGTTGCGCACGAAGCTGGCGTTCGGGTTGTCGCCGAAGCTGAAGCCGCCGCTCACGCGCACCGCCTGGATGGCGTCCACCGGCAGCCACGGCAGCGAAACGCCCAACTGGCCAACGTTGAACGCGCCCGCGCCCGGCCCGCGGCTCGATGCGTCACGCGAGAAGCTGAACCGGCCGGCGTTCACCAGGTTGCCGCTGAACACGTGCGTTTCGTTCAGCAGGATGTTCTGCGAGACGATCGTGGAGCCGTCCACGTAGGTCAGGAAATTCGACGTGTCGAAGACGCCGAGCTTGCTGAAGCGGTCGTAGGTGTAGCGCGCCGCGAAGCGGTCGTTTTTCCCCAGGTTGATGTCCGTCTTGCCCACCAGGTCGTTGAAGTCCTGGTGATCGGGCTTCACGAACGTTACGTTGCCGTTCGCGTCGCCGACGGGAATTCCCTTCAGCAGGTTGGCCACTGCCGGATCGGTGACCGTCAGGCGCTGCGCCGCGCTCGGCGTCACTGTCGTGGCGGCCGCGCCCAGGTTGCGATGCCGCGTGCCCTGGTAGCCGGCGAAGAAGAACACCTTGTCGCGGATCACGGGCCCGCCGAACGTCCCGCCGAACTGGTTGCGCTTCAGTTTGTCGCGCCCGGTCACCGACTGGAATTGCTTGGCGTTGAACACCTCGTTGCGGACGAACTCAAACACGTTGCCGTGGAACGCATTCGTCCCGCTCTTGGTCACCACGTTCACCACGCCGCCGGCGTTCTGCCCGAACTCCGCGCTGTAGTTGCTGGTCTGCACGCTGAATTCCTGCAGCGCGTCGGGGAACGGGAACGGCTGGTTGACGTTGGTGTACTCGTCCACGTAGTTTCCGCCGTCGAGCTGGTAGCTGATCTGGTTCTGGCGCGCGCCATTGGCGGAGATGGTGACCGCGCCGGGGAAGGTCTTGGTGGTGCCCTGGTCGGCGCCGCTGTTGGGCGCCTGCACCGCGCCGGCAACCAGCAGCGTCAGCTGGGCCGCGTTGCGGCCGTTCAGCGGAAGCTCGGTGATGCGGCGCGACTCCACCGTTTGCTTGATCGTCGAAGTGGTGGTGTCAACCGTGACTTCGCCGCCGGAAACCTCGACTACTTCGTTCGCCGCGCCCACCGCCAGCCTCACGTTGTGCGTCAGGTTCTGGTCGGCCAGCAGCGTGACCGCTTTGCCCTCGTAGGTGCGGAAGCCGGAAGCGCTCACGCTCAGGTTGTATTGCGATGGCCGCAGCAGCGAGATGATGTAATATCCCTCACCATTGCTGGTGGCCGATCGGGCGGCGCCTGTCCCTGCGTCGGTGGCAGTGATCTTGGCGCCGGCGATCACCGATCCCGAGGGATCCGTCACCGTGCCGACAATGCTGCCCGTGCCTTGCGCAGAAGCGCACACGGCGCCGAGGAGGAGCAACACAAGTACTCGAACGATACGGCTGTTCATGCGGTCTCTGCCTTTCCGCGCTGGGAGCGCGTGAGCATGTCGTTTGTAATGGGCCCTTACAGTGGCAGGTGCGACGGCGCGGACTGAGTGCGCAAGGGAAAGACTGTGTCCTTGCTGCTCGGAACCGTCATGCGACAGAAACACTGCTGCTGAAGCGAGCGGCTCAAGGAGACACTCCCCGCGTTGGCGCCATTTAGTTGAGTTTCTGAATGGGAGTCAAGGTAGAAAAACTAAATGTTCCGTTTAATATGACTAAACGGACTCGGCCCCGAAGTGAAGCAGCACCGAATCAACAGCTTGAAGGATTGGGATGGAAATCCACCAGCTCGAGCTCTTTCTCGCCGTCATGGAAACCTCCAGCGTCACCAGGGCGGCGGAAAAAGTTCATCTTTCGCCCGGCGCCGTGAGTGTGCAGTTGCACTCGCTCGCCAACGAGCTGCACGCCGAGCTCTTTCTGCGCTCCGGCAAGCGCCTCATCCCCACTCCTACGGCCTATCGTCTGGCCGAGCATGCCCGCGGCGTGCTTCGGCAGGTCACCAACATCCGCCAGGAATTCGATAACGATCCCACCACCGACACCCGGCCATTTCACTTTGCTACCGGCGTGACCACGCTCATCTACCGCCTGGGACGCCCGCTCCGCTTGTTGCGCAAGCAGTATCCCAACACTGAGATACAGGTCACGGTGGGCGTGACCGAGGAGATCATTGCCGGGCTCCAGCAGCGCCGCTTCGACCTGGGGCTGATCTCTCTGCCCGTCGCCGAGGACAACCTGCGCATCCTGCCGCTATACGAGGAAGAGCTGATGGTGCTGCGGCCCTCGGCCACGCGCGTCCGCAACGGCCATGTCGGCACCGTGCGCGTCGCCGACCTGGAGAAGGTCCCGTTCCTGCTCTATCCCAAGCAAAGCAACATGCGTTCCATCATCGACCGCTTCTTCAAGGAAATCGGCCTGGAGCCGCGCGTGATCATGGAAGCCGACGACACCGAGGCCATCAAGCGGCTGGTGGAATGCGGCTTCGGCTACTCCATCCTTCCCGAGCACGCCCTGCACGGCCAGCCGCGCTTCTTCCAGACGTTGCGCATCGGCCGCCACCGCCTGATGCGCCAGCAGGCGCTCGCCATGCCCAAGACCGAGTACCCCCGCAAGCTCACCGAATCCGTGGCCGGCTTCCTTCACGCCGCACTTTCCCAGCCGAAGTAGCCTCGCTCCAGGACGGTTTCCTTCGTGCGCTTCGTGTCCTTTGTGGATGAGCTTTTGCTTTGATTTACCCGATGACCCGATTTCTCAGTTACCCGATCGCCAGCAGCTGGCCGCCAGAAACCAGCAGCGCTTGACCCGCCTCAATTTAGCCAAACAAAACGTGAAACTCTGCTTGACGAAACGTTGATTTCTCATATAATGACTCGCCGTGTCGCATAGTAAGACACGCGCGAATGGCTCTCCTTATCGGGTGCAGGTGCTGGACCGCGCCCTCGCATTGCTTGAGAAGCTGAGCGAGCACGGTCCCGACCTCACCCTCGCCGAAATCTCGCAGTCGCTGGGCCTGCACAAGAGCACGGCGCACCGCCTCGTCATGGTGCTGGAACGCCACCGCCTGGTCGAAAAGAATTCGCAGAGCGGGCGCTATCGCCTCGGCCTGAAATTGTTCGAGCTGGGCACGCGCGCCGTGTCTCAGCTCGATTTGCGCGAGCGCGCCCGGCCGTTCCTCGAGCGCCTCTCACTCGATACCGGCGAAACCGTCCATCTCTGCGTGTATGACGCCGGTGAAGTCGTCTACCTCGACAAGGTCGAACCGGCGCGCAGCGTGCGCCTCGCCTCCAGCGTCGGCCGCCGCTCGCCAGCTCATTGCACCGCTGTCGGAAAGGCCATCATCGCGCATTTGCCGGAGGCGGAGATGGAAGCCGCCGTACAGCGCCACGGCCTGCGGCAACTCACCCGCAAGACGATCGGCACGCTGGCGGAACTCAAGACCGAGCTGGCCCGCGTGCGCACTCAGGGCTTCGCCGTTGACGACGAGGAAAACGAAGAGGGCGTGCGCTGCGTCGGCTCGGTGGTGCGTGGTTTCGGCGGCGCCCTGATCGCCGCCATCAGCGTCTCCGGCCCTTCGTTCCGCGTGAGCACGGAAAAGGTCAGCATCATCGCGCGGTCGGTCGTCGCCACCGCCGCTGCGCTCTCGCACGAATTGGGATATCAGCAGCCGGCGTCGCGCATCGCGCAGCAGCCGCGCCCCTCGCCGCCGGCCCGGGGACAGTTCGCCGGCGCCTAGCAGCTGTTGGAAATGGGGCGGGGATGGTTCGTTTTGCGTACGAAGTGATACGTCGTACCGAATTGTGGTATTTCCGATTCCGTCGCTGAATCGGCATCGCGGGCTTTCGGCATCATCCACGGGCTTCATCGGGACACTGGGATCGCGGTCAGCAGCTGGCACAGGCGGTAGCCGGCGCGGCCATTACAGGGACGGAAACCGCCACACGGAACCACCACCAGGGGCAGCCGGCAAACGCGCCGGCACCGTGAAGGAACTCGTACTCGGCTCAGCTGAAGTTTCAGATTCAGGAGGCAAGAAGATGACACGTTCTGCCACAGGACGATTTTTCCTGGGGCTTTCGCTTGGGGTGCTGATGCTGCTGGTATCAGCCACTGCCGTGGCGCAAACCTCAACCGCCACCATTCTTGGTACGGTCACCGACAATTCCGGCGCCGTGATCGTAGGAGCGCAGATCACCGCCACCAACACCGCCACCGGTTTCACCCGCTCCGCCGCCTCCGACAAAGCAGGTTCCTACGAGCTCACCTTCCTGCCCGTCGGCAGCTATAAGGTAGAGGTGAAGCACCAGGGATTTCAAACTTTCGTGCGCAGCGGCGTGGTCCTGGAACTGGACCGCAACGCTCGCATTGACGCCATGCTCCAGGTGGGCGCGGTGAGCGAAACCGTGAGCGTTACCTCCGACGCTCCCCAGGTCAACACCGTCGACGCCAGCATCGGCCGCACGGTGAACAACGTCGAGGTCACCACGCTCCCGCTCGTCAACCGCGATCCCTACTCGTTCCTTACTCTCACTCCCGGCGTCGTGTTACCCAGCGGCGACGCCTTCAAGGGAAACGCTCTCGGTTTTCCCCAGCAGGTAGTGCTGGTGAACGGCTCCTCGCAGGACCGTTTATCCGGCAACCTGGGCAGCGCCGTCGGCTTTTACATTGATGGCGGCGCCAACAACGGCGGCCTGCGCAATACCGGCAACCTCGCGCCCAATCCCGACGCCGTCCAGGAATTCCGCGTGACGACGAACGGCTACAGCGCCGAGTATGGGCGTTTCTCCGGCGGCGTCGTTGACTTCATCACCAAGAGCGGCACTAACAGTCTGCACGGTACGGCGTTCGAGTTCATCCGCAACGACAAGTTCAACGCCACCCCGTGGAACCAGCTCGCCAAGCCGCCACTGCATCGCAACCAGTTCGGCGGCACCATCGGCGGGCCGGTGATCAAGAACAAGACGTTTTTCTTCGGCAGCTACTCCGGCCTGCGCCAGCACCAGAGCACCACGCTTGGCGCCTCCGCCCTGGTTCCAACCGCGCTGGAGCGCCAGGGTAACTTTTCAGCGTCAGCCGTAAAGCCAATCAACACCGCCACCGGCCAGCGCTTCCCCGGCGACATCGTTCCCGTGGATCCGGTTTCGCGCAGGATCATTGACACCTACATTCCGCTGCCCAACACCGGCACGAACGGCTTCCGCGGCGCGCCCCTGGCCAGCCCCACCAACACCGACGAGTTCATCTTCAAGCTCGACCACTCGCTGAACTCCAAGCACCAGCTCGCCGCCAGCTACTTCCTCAGCTACGGCAACACGCTCGACGCCATCTCCGGCGGCGCCGGCGCCAACGACCTGCCCGGCTGGTCGTCGCGCACCTTCGACTGGACCCAGCACAACCTGACGCTGAGCGACACCTGGGTGAAGAGCGGCACCATGGTCAACCAGTTGCGCGTCAACTTCGTCCGCAACTTTGGCGGGCGCATCAACAGCCCCGACATCTCTCTTGGCGATCTCGGCTCCAAGTTCCAGGTGCAGGGCGATAAGGCGCTGCCGCAGATCACCGTCACCGGCTTCTTCCGCTTGAACGAAGCCATCGCCGGCCCGGTGGCGGGCAGCAACTACTACGGCGTGCGCGACACCCTCGCCTGGACCAGGGGCAAGCACTCGCTCAAGATCGGCGGCGAGGCCTACCTGGAAAAACAGCGCCAGAACACGTTGCTCAACAACTACGGCACTTTCGGTTTTGACGGAAGCAAGTCGCGTCCCACGGGCGCAAGCTCGGGCGGCAACGCGCTGGCTGATTTCGTCATGGGCTTGCCCAACACCATGAACCAGGACGCGCCCACCGACAAGATCGACAACGACTGGTACTGGGCGCTGTTCGTTCAGGATGACTTCCGCGTTCACCCGCGGCTTACTCTGAACATCGGCATCCGCTGGGACGTGCAGCTTCCCACGCTCGATCCGCAGGACCGCAAGCTGACCTTCGTCCCCGGCGTGAAGTCAACCACGGTTCCCGCCGCTCCCACGGGTCTTTTGTTTGTCGGCGACCCGGGCATCACCCGCGGCATCATCGGCACGCCGCTGTACCACTGGGCGCCGCGCCTCGGCTTTGCCTGGGACCCGTTCGGCGACGGCAAGACCTCCATCCGCGCCGGCGCCGGCATCTACTGGGGCAACGTCTCAGGCAACGAGTGGAACCAGTCAGGCGACCGGCAGCCCTTCGCCGCGCGCCAGACCTTCCCCAACGTGGCCACGCTCTCCGATCCCTACAAGAACGTGCCTGGGGGCAGCCCCTTCCCTTACACCTACAGCCCGTCGGCGCCCAAGTTCATCGTGCCGGCGGCCGTCTCCGGCCCCGATCTGAACTTCGCCTGGCCCTACAACTACCAGATGAACTTCTCGATTCAGCGGCAGTTGACCGCCACCACATCGGTGACGGCGGCCTACGTGGGGACCCTGGCCCGCAGCCTGGGCTTCCTCAACGACGTCAACGCCGTGCCGCCTTCCACCGCGGCGGCTTCCACGGTGAACGCGCGGCGTCCGTTCCTGCCTGGCACGCTGAGCAACATCTTCCTGATGCAGTCGCCTGGCAATGATGCCTACCACGCCTTCCAGCTCAGCGCTGAGAAGCGCATGTCGAAGGGCTTCTCGCTCAAGGGCTACTACGTCTGGAGCAAGGACCTGGAGACCATCACCGACGCGGTGCAGGACTACACGCGTCTCGACATGGAGCGCGCCCGTTCCGCCCAGGACCGCCGCCACGCGGCCGTGATCTCCACCATCTGGGACCTTAACTACGTGCCCAAAAGCAATCCCCTGAGCTGGGTGACGAACGGCTGGACCATCTCCACCATCACCACCCTGCAAAGCGGCATCCCGTTCAACATCACGACGGGCACCGATAACAACCGCGACGGCACCAACAACGACCGGCCGAACCTGGTCGGCAACGTCGCCCTCGATCCCAACCGCGGACGCTCCATCGTCTCGCAGCAATGGGTTGATAAGAACGGCCTGGTGGCCAACCCGGTCGGCACCGACGGCAACCTCCGCCGCAATTCCTTCGACGGCCCCGGCGCCAAGAACGTGGACATCGGCATCCTGCGCAACTTCAGCATCAGCGAGCGCATGAAGCTCCAGTTCCGCGCCGAAGCCACCAACGCTTTCAACTTCGTCAACCTTCAGAACCCGACTGGCACCCTGAGCTCGGCGCAGTTCGGCAAGATCACCTCCGCACGCGATCCCCGCCAGATGCAGTTCGGCCTGAAGTTCAGCTTCTAACCCTGATTGGTTTTGACTTGAGGCCCGGGCGGAACCCCGGGCCTTTGTCTTGTTACAACCGCTGTGGGCGCGGGCGTCCCCCGCCCGCGAACAAGTCACCGCCGCGGCTCGCGATGTAGCGGCGGGCGTCCCCCGCCCGCCGGCACGCCTCCGCAAAAGGTGGGGAGCTTTTGGTTTTTCGGCGCAACGGGAAACAAACTAGAGCCACGCCCTCCACCGCTCCATCATCGCCTTCACTTCGGCCAGTTCGTCGGCCCGCAGCGGCGGCAATGGCGGGCGCACCGGACCCGCCGCCAGCCCCATGGCATTCATCATCTCCTTCATCACCGTAACTTCGTACCCTTTGCGGCGCGCGCGCAGCGCGTAAAGCGGCGTGACGTAATCGTTCATCAGGGCGAGCAGCGTTGCGGCGTCGCCCGCCGACGCCGCTTCGTGCAGCTTGAGCGAAAGTTTGGGCGCCACCGTGGCAATGCTCGACGTGTACACCCGCAGCCCGATGCTGTAGTAGGGCGGCACACAGTCGTCGCCGGCGCCGCCAATCCAGTGCAGGCGTTCGCCCACGCGCTGGATGATCTGCGCGTAGCGCCGCACGTCGCCCTGGCCGTCCTTCCACGCGGTAAGCGTCGGAACTTTTTCCGCGAGGCGCTCCACCCACGCCGGTCCCGGATTCACCCAGTCGCGGCTGTAGACCAGCAGCGGCAGGGGCGTCGCGCCGCCGATGGCCGCGTAGTAGTCCGCCAGGGCCTCCTCGTCGGCGTTCGGATAATAAGGAGGCAGCGCCAGGATCGCGTCGGCGCCGGCATCAGCGGCCCTCCGCGCCAGCTCGATCCCAACCTGCCGATTGAATCCGGTTCCGGCGATGACGGGCGCGCGGCCGCCAACCTCTTCCACCGTCGCCTTCACCACTTGCAGGTGCTCATCGGGCGTCAGCGAGTAAAGCTCGCCGGTTCCGCCGGCTGCGACCACCGCCGCGAGCGAGTGCTCCATCAGTTTGCGCAGGTTCGAGTGCAGGCCGGCGACGTCGAGCGAGAAGTCGCGGTGGAACGGCGTGACCGGAAACGCGATCACGCCCCGCAGGCGTTTACGCAGAGCATCAGCTTCCATAAGTCCGTCTCACCAGCGCGGCAGCACGCGCTTCCAGTTGGGATCAACGCGCTTGCGCATCTCGGCTTCGTCGTCGCGCTTACGGTACTTGCACTTCGTGTAGCGCTCGCGCCCGCGTGCCAACTGGTCGTAGTCCAGCTCCACGCCCAACCCTGGCCGGTCGGGAATTTCCACGCAGCCGTCCACGAACTTCACCCGCCCGCCGGCGACCACCTCATCGCGCTCCGTTTGCCACGGATAGTGCGTGTCGCACGCATACGTCAGGCGCGGCGTGGCCGCTGCCGCGTGCGCCATCGCCATCAGCGAGACGCCCAGGTGTGAGTTCGAATGCATGGAGAGCCCGAGTCCGAACGCGCGGCACACTTTTCCCAGGTGCTGCACCTGCCGCACGCCGCCCCAGTAGTGCGGATCGCAGAGCACGATCTGCACCGCATCGCTCTTCACGCTCTCCGGCAGGTCGGCAAACGACGTCACCGCCACGTTGCTCGCCAGCGGCGTGGTGATCCCCGCCTGCAACAGTCCGCGCCGGACCTCGGCCATTGACGCGATTGAAGCCGTGGGATCTTCCAGGTAGCCGCCATCGCTCAACTCCAATGCCAGCGCCTTGCCCACGCCAACCGACGTCTCCACCGACCACGCGCAATTCGGATCGAGCCGCAGCGGGACTTTCGCTCCCAGTTCGGCGCGAAGCTGGCGAATCGTCTTGATCTCCACTTCGGAGTCGAGAACGCCCGCCTTGAGTTTCACCTCGCGAAAACCGTACGCCGCGATCATCTGCTTCACCTGCCCCACGATCGCATGCGGCGTGAGCGCTTCGCCGTACTCGTCCTCGCGCGCGTCGTCGCCTTCGCCGCCCCCGCCGGCGTGTTTGTAGAACGCATACGCGGAAAACGGTATGCGGTCGCGCACCCGTCCGCCCACCAGGTCGCACACCGGCTTGCCCACCGATTTTCCGATCAGGTCCAGCGATGCGATCTCCAGCGCCGAATACAGCCGCGCACCGGCGTCGGCCGGGTTTTCGCCGGGCACGTGATAAGTCTGCGAGCGATCGAGCGCGCTTCCCTGCGCGTCGGCTTCGATCATCGGCGTCAGCCGGCCGGCCAGCTGGTAGGGATCGGCGCCGATCACGTTTTCGCGCAGTTTCGCGAACCCGAGCGCGATCGCATCCCCGCCGTGCGTTTCGCTGATCCCGGTGACGCCGCTTTCGCTCACCAACTCGATGATCGTGCGCAGCGCGTACGGCGCGTGCAGCCCGTACGAGCTGCGCAGCGGCGGGTCGGCCATCGCGATCGAATGCACCCTGAGGTCGGCGATGCGCATGCCGGAAAAGAAAAACAGAATACACGATGCCGAGTTGACGCCTCGCCGCCGTTGCCGCTAGCGTGAAAGCGATGGAACTTCACGGCGCCAACATTTTGGGAAGTGAAACGAGCGGCGCAGGTGCGACCGTATTTCATGGAGTGAATCCGGCCACCGGCGAGCAGCTCGCCCCGGCCTATCACGAGGCGACCGAGCGCGAAATCTCGCGCGCCCTCGAACTCGCCGGCGAGGCATTTGCCGGCTTCCGCAGCCGCAAGCCCGAGCAGCGCGCCGACTTCCTCGAAGCCATCGCCGCCGGCCTCGAGCAGCTGGGCGACGAGCTGCTGGACCGCGCCGCTGCCGAAACCGCCCTGCCTCTTCCGCGCCTCGTCTCCGAGCGCGGACGCACCTGCGCCCAACTCCGCATGTTCGCCGCGCTGCTGCGCGAGGGTTCGTGGGTGGGCGCGATCATTGACCGCGCGCAGCCTGAACGAACGCCCGCGCCGAAGCCCGACTTGCGGCGCATGCTCATTCCGATCGGCCCGATCGTAGTTTTCGGCGCCAGCAATTTTCCCTTTGCCTACTCGGTCGCGGGCGGTGACACCGCTTCCGCGCTCGCTGCCGGAAACCCCGTCGTTGCCAAGGGACACCCCGCGCACCCAGGCGCGTCGGAGCTGGCCGGACGCGTGATCCAGCAGGCGGCGCGCGATTGCGGAATGCCGGCCGGCGTTTTCTCTCTGGTGCACGGCCCATCGCCCGCGGTCGGACAGTCGCTGGTCCGCCATCCGCTCGCGTCCGGCGTAGGATTCACCGGCTCGCTCGCCGCGGGCCGCGCTCTCTTTGACGCCGCGGCGGCACGTCCGGACCCGATTCCGGTTTTCGCCGAGATGGGCAGCCTGAACCCGGTCTTTGTTCTTCCCGGCGCGCTCCAGGAGCGCGGTCCCGAAATCGCTGACGCGCTCGCCAGGTCAGTGACGCAAGGCCTTGGCCAGTTCTGCACCAAGCCCGGCCTGGCCGTCGGTCTCGGCGGCGCAGAACTGGACGCGTTCACCAGAAGACTAAGCGAGGCCGTGGGCGCCACGCCCGCCGGCACCATGCTGCACGCCGGCATTGCCGAGCGGTATCGTGGCGGCATCGCCGAGCGCGGCGGAATGACCGGCATCGCGACTGCCTGTGCTCCTGCCGCGGCCGCGCCGCATGCCGGCGCCACCGGCGCCGTGTTCACCACCGACGCGAAGACCTACCTCAGCAACCGCAAGCTGCACGAAGAGCTTTTTGGACCGCAAACGCTGGTCGTCGCGTCTGATTCCGCCTCGCGCCTGCTCGAAATTGCCCGCCGGCTCGAAGGCCAGTTGACGGTCACGATTCACGCCAGCGCCTCTGACCTTCGCCAGCACGCCGCCCTGCTCGACGTCCTGCGCCAGAAAGCTGGACGCCTCGTTTTCGGCGGCGTGCCGACCGGTGTCGAAGTCGTCCCGGCCATGCAGCACGGCGGTCCGTATCCGGCGACCACCGACTCGCGCTTCAGTTCGGTGGGAACCACCGCCATCCGCCGCTGGGTGCGCCCAGTCTGCTACCAGAATTTCCCCGCCGAGTGGCTGCCCGACGAATTGAAGGATGACAATCCGCGCGGCATCTGGCGCATGATAGACGGCGAATGGACGCGCGCCGCCGTCGTGTAGCGGGCGCGCGCCCTGCCCGCCGGCACGCCACCATGAACGCCACCATGAACTACCCGTAGAATCACCTTGGGAGAAACGCATGCAAGGAAACATCGTCCTTATCACTGGCGCCGGCGGCGGCCTGGGCAGCAGCGTCACGCGGGCGTTTCTCGATGCCGGCGCAACCGTCGTCGGCGTCTCGCGCAAGATCAGCGCCGCCAGCTTCAACCACCCTCGATTCGTTGCGCTTCCCGCGGAACTGAACAGCGTGGCCGCGGCGCAAGTGGTGGTGGACGACGTGGTGAAGCGCTTTTCGCGGCTTGACGCCGTCGCGCACCTGGTGGGCGGGTTCGCCGGCGGGCCCCCGCTGCACGAAACCAGCGACGCCGGCTTTCGAGGCATGTTTGCCGTCAACGTGGACGCCGCGTTCTACGTGCTGCGCGCCGCCATCGCCGCTATGCGCAGGCTTGGTGGCGGCAGCATCATCGCCGTCGGCAGCCGCGCCGCCGAAGATCCTGGCCCGGGAGTGGCCGCATATTCGGCATCAAAGGCTGCTCTGGTCTCGCTCGTCCGCACCGCGGCCCGCGAAAACAAGGACGCGAACATCAGCGTGAACGCCGTCCTGCCCGGCACCATGGACACGCCCGCCAACCGCGCCGCCATGCCGAATGCCGATGTGAGCCAGTGGGTGAAGGCGGAAACCGTCGCCAGGCTGATTTTGTGGCTGGCCGAGGCAGGAACAGACGTGACCGGCGCCGCGATCCCCGTCTACGGCCGAGGACTATAGCGCTCGCGAAGCGACCCTGCCCCACGTTCGCGATCCGGACTGCCGGGGCAAAGCAAAGGGCCGCCGCGATCGCGACGGCCCGATGTTCACTGGCCCGATGACCCGATATTCAATCCTACCGGTGCTGCAACTGCCGCAGCGCCCGCCGATACCCGCGGCTGAGCGGCAACTGCACGCCGGTTTGCAGCAGCGCGTACGCATTTCCGCGCGACGGAATGTGGAACCGCACCACGCGGTCGAGGTTCACGATGGCGCAGCGGTGCACGCGCACGAACCGTCCACTGTTGAGCAGCGCGAACAACCCGGAGATGGTGTGCCGCAGCCGGTAACACTGGTTGCCGGTGTGGATCCAAACATAGTTGCCCGCCGAGCGGATCCAGTCCACGTCGGCCACGCGCACCACGATCAGCGCGTGATCGGCCTTCACCACCAGCCGCTCCAGCGGCGGCGACGATGCGTCACGCCTTTCCGGGCCGCGTTGCGCGATGGATTCCAGCCGCGCCCGCTGCACGGCACACTTGGCCCGCAGCAGCGCCACCTCCACGCGCTCACCCGGACACGCGCGCGGCAGGCACTCCAGCGCCACCGTCGCAAAGCGTGCTTCGCTCTGCGAGTCGCATCCCGTCACCAGGATGGCCGGCACGCCGCACACGCTCGCCAGCGCCACCACGTGGTCGGCATCCGCCAGCGTCGCGTCCATCAGCAGCAGGTCCGGCGCGTGTTCATGGATGGCGTTCGCCGCCTGCTGCGCATGCAGGCAGTCGGCCACGATATGCACGTCAGGATCGTGTTGCAGCACCGAACGCAGCTCCGCCGAGCCGGAAAGGGCCGTCGCCACCACCGCGCGTATTTCGGTGTGCGTGGCGGCATTGGGAGCGGGGGTATAGACCTGCAGACTCATGGGGTCCTCTCGTTGATTGGGGAAAATGCGGGACCCGCCGGTCCCGCGTTGACTGCCTTCTCGAAGCGATGCTCCGCCAGGAGTCGCTGCGCGCGGTTTAGCTCGTCCACGCTCATCTTGGCGCGCAGCGATGATGTCATCTGCTCGCTGCCCAGCCCGCCGTCGGCGGCGCGCGTGAGCAGCGCGAACGCCATGGCGTGGTCGTGCGGCACACTCTCGCCGCTCAGGTACATCTGCCCGAGCGTGAATTGGGCCACGGTGTCGCCGTGCTCGGCGGCAAAGCTAAGCTGGCGCACGCCCTCGGCGACGTCGCGCGGTACTCCCTCGCCGGAGAGCAGCAGCGTTCCCAGCCGCCGCGCCGCTTCGGCGTCACCCTGTGCCGCCGCCTTGTGGTACCAGGCCGCCGCCGTGCGGACATCGCGAGTTGTGCCGTATCCTGCTTCCAGGCAGAGCCCCAGGTTGAGCTGGCCTTCCATCGAGCCTTGCTCGGCCGCGCGCGCGAACCACTGCCGCGCCTCGCGCTGCTCCTCGGCACTTACGGCGCGCCGGAACAGAAGGCTGCCCAGGTTCACTTGCGCGTCGGCAAAATCCTGCTCGGCCGCGGCGCGATACCAGCGCTCGGCCTGCGCCAGGTCGGCCGGCAGGCCGCCACGACCCTTCTGGTAGAACAACGCCAGGGAGAACTGCGCCTTGGCGTAACCCATTTCGGCCGCTTTGCGGAACAGGGCCAGCGCTTTCGCGTCATCGCGCGCCATGCCTTCGCCTTCGCTGTAGCGATAGGCCAGGTGGTACATGGCTTCGGTGTTGCCGTGCCCCGCCGCACGCTCATACCACCGCGCCGCCTGCTCAGCGCCGCCGCCCGGGCAACCGCTCTCCGCAACCGCGCCCGCGTAGTACTCGGCCACTCCCGAGGGACGCCTCGTCGCCTTCGCGATCAGCTTCTCTGCCGCCGCGCAATCGGGCTTTCCCAGGACACCCATCACTTCCACCAGGGCGAGGGCCGCCTGCGACGGCGCAAACCCGGCGTCAGCCGATCGACGCAGCCACCTTGCCGCCTCGCTGAAGTCCTGCCTCGTCCCGCGCCCGGTTATGTACGCCATGGCGACGTTGAATTGCGCCGGTAGAAACTCGGTCGTCGCCGAGCGGCGGAACCATCCGAGGGCCGCGCTCGGATCGCGGGCCACGCCGCGGCCCGTGCTCAGCATGTTGCCGAATTCGTTTTGCGCCATCGGATCACCCGCGTTCGCCGCTTTCTGGTACCAGTACGCTGCCGGCTCTGCCCCGTTCGGCACGCCCAGTCCGTTGTCGGTCGCGATTGCCAGCTTCCTTTGCGCCTCCACATTTCCGGAGCGCGCTGCTTCCAGCAGCTTTCGATATCCTTCAGGGCTCAACTGTTCGCTGGCGTCCGCAAAACCAACTCCAGCGATGATGCACAGCACGGCGGCGCAGAACAGTTTCCGAGACATGGCACGCTCCCCACTACGTGCGCCACGCCGGGCCCCTCCTAACCCGCAACTGGCGTGCCTTTCCGTATGACCGAATCCGGACACTCACATTCCGGTACGCCAGCCGACCCATGGTGCGTTGCTAAGTGAAGAAACGTCTGAGGACCGGAACAAGTCTCCCCTGCCGCTCCCCTGCGAAAGAAATTTCAGTCCTTTGGAACAAACCGAACATCTCTTAAGTCTTAGGAGCAGCAGACGATCACTGCTTGGCGACGCGTGCCGCACGCAGCGGCAGTGCGGGGTGGTGTGCGTCCGCCCGCGTCTACGGGAAGTTGTAGGGCACATCTGAAAAACTCGATCCAGTGAAGAAGCGCGTTCGCTCTGGCGCGAGCGCGCCTGATTGCGGTCGGTGGTTCGTCCCAGTCAACCCGAACTGCCGAACTTTTCACAGAGATAGTTCGTATGTCTGTTTACCCCGGGCTGAGTTGCACGTCGAAGGACCAGGGGCCAAGGGTGCTTACCGTCGCGAGCGTAAATCGCGTCGTCCGCTTTGGTCCGTTCCAGGCGGACCTGAAGTCCGGGGAACTGCGCCGGAATGGGCAGCGTGTGCGCTTGCAGGAGCTCCCGTTCCAGGTGCTCTCGCTGCTGCTGGAGCGGCATGGCGACGTGGTCACGCGCGAGGAGCTCCGCAACAAAATCTGGCCCGCCGACACCTTCGTCGACTTCGACCACGGCCTCAACAAGGCCATCAACAAGATTCGTGGCGCTCTGGGCGACCGTCCCGAGCTGCCGCGCTACATCGAAACCGTTTCTCGCCGCGGCTATCGCTTCATCGCGCCGGTTGTCGCCGGCACGCCGAAGGAGGCGCCCACGCCGCTGCCCAAGCTGCGCCTCGCCGTGCTCCCCTTCGAAAACCTCAGCGAGGATCCCGCGCAGGAATACTTCAGCGACGGCATGACCGACGAGATGATCGCGCAGCTCGGGCGGCTCGATCCGCAGCGCCTCGGGGTCATCGCGCGCACCTCGGCCATGCAATACAAGCGCACCCCCAAGGACATCTCCACCATCGGCCGCGAACTCGGGATTGACTACATCGTGGAAGGCAGCGTCCGGCGCTCGGGCAACCGCGTGCGCATCGCCGCGCAGCTCATCAAGGTCGCCGACCAGACGCACCTCTGGTCCGAGAGCTACGAGCGCGAAATGGACGACATGCTCGGCCTGCAGAACGACGTCGCCCGCCGCATCGGCCGCTCGCTCGCGCTCGAACTCCTGCCTGAGATGGCCCCCGGAGCCTCGTCGCCGGGCAAGCTTCATCCCGACGCGCACGAACATTATTTAAGGGGACGCTTCCTGGCCATGCAGCGCACCGAAACGGCGCTTCTGGCCGGCATCGAATGCTTCGAGCGCGCGCTCGCCGAAGATCCGGACTACGCGCCGGCGCACGCCGGCCTGGCCGACTGCTACTCCCTGCTCAGCTGGTTTGGCGCGTTACGTCCGCACGAAGCCGCGCCCAAGGCGCGCACCGCGGCGCAACGCGCGCTCGCGCTCGACGACAAGCTCGGCGCCGCTCACTGTTCGCTCGCCCTGATGCACTTCTGGTACGAGTGGCGCTGGAGTGACGCGGAGCGCGAACTGCGCCGCGCCATCGAACTGAACCCCAGTTACCCCGCCGCCCACCACTGGCTGGGTTCGTTTCTTTCCGCCATGGGGCGCCTCGAGGAGGCCGTCGAGCAGCACCGGCTGGCCATCGAACTCGATCCGCTTTCGCTTATCATCGCCAAGAGCATCGCCGATCCTTATTATTACGGGCGCCAGTTCGACGCCGCTGAGCAGTACATACGCAACGTGCTTGAGCGGGAGCCGCGCTTCGCGCCCGGTCACTTCGACCTGGGCCGCGTCCTCCTCTGCCAGGGCAATCACGCCGCCGCCATCGAAGCGTTCGAGCGCGCCGATAACATTTCCCAGAACCCCTCCGCCACCGCCGCGCTTGCCTGCGCTGCCGCTTTTGGCGGACAGAAAGACCGCGCTCTTCAGCTCCTGCAGGATGCGCAGCAGCGCAGCGTGGGACGCTACCTGCCCTCGCCGCTGGTCGCCCAGATCTATCTCGGCCTCGGCGATCCCGACACCGCCTTCCAGTGGATGGAAAAAGGCATCGAGGAGCGCTCTTACTGGCTCGTCCTCACGCGCCAGGACCCGTTCTACGATCCATTCCGCCGCCATCCGCGCTTCCAGTCGCTGCTGGAAATCATTGGCTTCTGAGCACGACCTTCGCGTTGTAGCGACGGGCGCCCTCGCCCGCCGGCACATCACCACGGACCGCGTTGCGCGGGCGCCCTCGTCCGCGTGCTTGCCCCTCCACTGCTTCGCACGTTGTAGCGGCGGGCGCCCTCGCCCGCCGGCACATCACCACGGACCGTGTGGCGCGGACGCCCTCGTCCGCGCACGCGAAACTCGAAACTTGATAACTCGAAACTTACCCACCCACCGATCGGTACAGCCCCTCGATCAGATCCATCCCCCGGCGCAGCAGCTCGTCGTCTCTGATGTCCTGGTTGGCCCAGCCCACCAGCACCCGGTCCAGGCCCAGGCCTTCGGTGCGTCCGAACTTCTCATCGCCGAGGTCGGCATCGTGGATGATCTCGGCCAGGGCGGCCACGCGCGCATCGCGGATGGCGAATTCCTTGCGCAGCGTCTCGAACGTGCAATCGTCGCCGCGGTGGCCGAAACCGCCCGGCTGGAACATGTCGAAGGGCACCGCATCAGGCTGGCGCCGCGCGTCGGTTGCAAAGGCAAATTTCGCCTTCGGATCAATGAATCGCCGGATGAACCACGCCGACGCCGCGCGGTCGATCCCCGGCCGCGGACGCGTTACCCAGGTCCGGTTCTGGAATCGCGCCGCGCGACCACGCCGCGAGCGGGAGCCCCCGCTTCTGCCGGTGGCCCGACGCGCGCCAGCATTGCCTCGGCACGGCTTCGCAGCGGGCTGTTGAAGAAGTCCACGGAAGCGATCTCTTCCAGCCGGCGCCGCAGCCGCGCCGCCGTGTTCGCGCCGTGCGCCTTCGCCAGCTTCCTCGCCTCGCGCATCAGCTCCTCATACTCGCCCGCCCTTGCCTGAAGAAAGCGCTGCCGCAGCTCATCGTCAGGCGCATCGTCAATGGAATGCGCCTGGACGACAGACGCCTGGCCCTTATACGTCCGTATGGCCGACGCCAGCCACTCGAAGCGCTCCTGGTTCGCCGCCGAAAAAGGCAGGAGATAGCCTGATGTGCCCATCTGCAGCGCGCCCGACCGCTTCAGGTTGCGCCACACCTCCACGCGCTCGCTCGCGCGCTTGGCCGGCAGCGTGAAGATCAGCATCAGCCAGCGAGGCGCTTGATCTGCACTCGGCGTTTTCGTCGCGGCTCGCTTCGCCATGGCCCCGGATGATACAGGTATATCGTCGGCACATCACCACCGACCGTGTGTACGCGGGCGACCCCGCCCGCGAGCAACTCAGCACTGCTCTTCAGGGTCGCCACGGTCCGCGTGGCGCGGACGCCCTCGTCCGCGTGCCCGCGCAACCACTGCCGCTGATGGACTACCCGCAGTACTTCTCCGCCGCCCGCGCCAGCACGCGCGCGCACGTCACCACCGAGTTCAGATCCACCCACTCCACGGCCTCGTGCGCGCCGGCTCCCGAAGGCCCGTAGTTCACCGTGTCGGCGCCCGCCGCCGAAAACAGCGCCGCGTCCATCCAGTAGCTCACCCCGGAATGCGCCGGCGCGCTGCCGGTGGCCTCGTGGATCGCAGCATGCGTGATGCGAGCAATCGGGCTTTCGTCGGAGGTGACCATGGGCGCGCGCTCGAGCAGCAGCGTGATCTCGGCTTCCTCGCCGCACGATGCGACCACGTCTCGCAGCTCTCCTATCACCTGCTCCGGCGTTTCGCCGGGCAAAGTACGGCGCTCGATCTTGAGCCGGCACTCGGGCGAGTACGTGGAAAGGCCCTCGCCGCCGCTCACGAGCGCGCAGTGCTGCGAGGCTGGACCCACCAGCGCATGCTTGCGCGCGCGCAGAACTTCGGCATCGAATCTCTCCAGCGCGGCGATGATGCGTCCCATTTTGCCGATGGCGCTCACGCCCAGGTCCCATCGGCTGCCGTGCGCCGCCTTGCCGCGCGTAACGATCTCGGCCCACACGAATCCTTTGTGCGCCACGATGAGCTGCTTCTCGCTCGCCTCCGTGAGGATGCAGGCGTCGGCGCGGTGCTTGGCGACAAACGCCCGCGCTCCGATGCTGGCGTATTCCTCGTCGGCAACGAGCGCCGCCATCACCGTGCCGCGCAGCGCCTTCTTCGCCAGCCACGCCGCCGCGCACAGGATCGCCGCCGCGCCGCCCTTCATGTCGTAGCTCCCGCGGCCGTAGACGCGCCCGCCGTCCATGCGCGGCTCAAACGGCGGAATGGTCATCCCCGCAGTGCTCACCGTGTCCAGGTGCGCGCACAGCGCCAGCACCGGCCCCGAGCCGCTGCCCACCTGCGCCACCGCGTTGGGACGCCCTGGCGCGGCCTCCTCCAGCCAGCTCCGAACGCCGCGCTGCTGGAACCACCGGCACACGTGCGCCGCGATCGCGCCCTCGCCCGTGCCTTCGCCGGGAGCGAGCGCCGGATTCACCGACGGAATCCGGACCAGCTCCTGCAGCGCCGCGAGCACAGCCCGTTCGCTCAGGAAATCTTCAGCCACGCCGGTTTGCTGCGATGCCACGCTCACAATTGTCTCAGTTGCCGCCCAGCACCGCCACGCTCCAGCGCATCGGCGAAGCGGTCCGCTTCCTCGACCGTGTTGTAGATGTACGCCGACGCGCGCGCGGCCGCGCTGGCGCCTAAGCGCTTCAGCAGCGGCAACGCCGCCAGGTCGCCGGCGCGAATGGCGAAGCCGGCGCTGTCCATGTCAATCGCGGTGGTTCCGTGGCCGCCATTAAGTTTCTGGAGACGAAATCGCCGCCGCGCCCTGCGCTTCGCTATCGAGGTCGGCCACGCGGACGAAAAAGATGTGTCCGCCACTGAGGCAGCGATAGCTGTAGAGCCCGCCAACTTCATGAACGCCGGCGTCGCGGACGAGCACTTCGAGCGTCGGCAGAATGCGCTCGATCGTGGTGGCGCCGCAAACCGGACAACAGGTCGGAATCATTTTCACGGGCACCCCCAGGCTCAGGCCGCGGCCTGCAGCAGCCGGCGAATTGCGCTCACCAGGCGGTGCGCATCGTCCTTGGGAATGCGCGAGTCGGCCGGAATGTTGGGATCGACCGATTCGTCGTAAACCACGATGACCGGCGTCTCGTAATCGAGGCGCGCCAGCCGGGCCACGGCGAATTGTTCGGCACGCGTCAGCGTCGAGCAAACGATCACCGCGGCGAAGGAGCGCGACGTGAGCAGGTCGGTGGCGTCGCGCGCCGTGCTGGCCACGGCGGCGGCGAACCCGGTGGATGCCACGGCCTTCACCCGGGCGGAATTGACCGTGGCGTCGCGCGAAACACACAAGACCACGGGCTTCGGCGGAAGGGTGCGGGTGTTGGCAGCCAATGGGGAATTCGGCAGCATGATTCTGGCATCGTAGGGCGTCGCGGAAAAAAGCGTTAGCGCCGAGTTGCGCCACCGGCGCGGGTCTGCACAACTCGCCAGGTCCGGCCGCGGGCCGGCGTGGCCGCGGCTGCATGCGCCGCTGCCCGCCTCTTCTCACATTGTGGAACTCGCGATTGACATGCGAGACGCCTGGTGTCAATCTCCGCCCTTGGCCCCGCTGGCCGGAATTCCACGCGCCTCGGTCCCCCGGCGAGGCACGATTCGCGAGGAGGGCGGCACAATGACCACCGAGAAAACTCCACGGCGCACGTTCCTCAAGGTTGCCGGCGCAGGCCTGGTGGCCGGCGCAATTCCGGCCACCGCCGAGAGCTACGCGCGCATCTTCGGCGCCAACGACCGCGTCCGCGTCGGGCTGGTGGGATTTTCCGACCGCGCCCGGCAGGCGTTGATTCCCGCCTTCTACAAGTCGGCCGGCGAGCTGAACTTCGATTTTGTCGCCGTCTCCGACATCTGGAGCATGCGCCGCGACGAGGCGAAAAAGCACTTCCAGCAGCGCTTCAACCGCACGGTCGACACGGTTCGCAACAACGACGAACTTTACGACCGCAAGGACGTTGACGCGGTCATCGTGGCCACCGCCGACTTCCAGCACGCCATGCACGGCGTGGAAGCGGTGCGCGCCGGCCGCGACGCCTACATCGAAAAGCCCTTGGCCAACACCATGGCCGACGCGCGCGCCATCCGCAAGGCCGTCCACGAGACCGGCAAGATCGTGCAGATCGGCACCCAGCGCCGCAGCACGCCGCAGTACATGCAGGCCAACGAGTTCATCAAGTCCGGCAGGTTCGGCGAGATCGTCGCCGTCGAGATGACGTGGAACGTGAACCAGCCCGGCCGCTGGCGCCGTCCCAAGCTGGTGCCGCAACTCCGCGAGGCCGATACCGACTGGAAGCGCTTCCTCGTCAACCGCCCGTACGAGCCCTTCGACGCGCGCAAGCACCTTGAGTTCCGCCTCTTCTGGCCCTACTCCTCCGGCATTCCCTGCCAGTGGATGGTGCACCAGATTGACACCGTGCACTGGTTCACCGGGCTGCCGCACCCGCGCAGCGTCGTGGCCAACGGCGGCATTTATCTGTGGAAAGACGGCCGCCGCAACTGGGACACCATGACCGCCATCTTCGACTACGGTCCGCTCGACGATCCCAGCAAGGGCTTCCAGGTGATTTACTCGTCGCGCCAGACGAACTCGGCCGGCGGCGTGAAGGAGCTGTACCGCTCCAACGGCGGCACGCTCGATCTCGATAAGCGCGTAATCACCGCCGAGGGCGGCCTGGAGCAGAAGTACGCTTCCGAAATGGACATGAAGGCGAACCTGCTGCCCAACCTGTCGCTCGGCGAAGCCGCCCCGCAGGAAACCGCGGCCGATACCGGGGCCGACGACTCCACTTCAGCCAACGTCCGCAACTGGATGGAGTGCGTGCGCAGCCGCAAGAAGCCCAATGCCGACATCGAAGCCGGCTACAGCCACTCCATCGCGCTCTGCATGACGATCGCCGCCATCCAGACCGGCCAGCGCGTAGGCTTCGACGACGCCCGGCAGGAAGTAGTGATAGGAGCAGGCAATGCGCGCGGCTAGGCTCACGGCAATTCTGGCGCTGGCGGCGCTCGCCGCCGGCGCTTCGGCCCTATCCGCAGGCGAGACAAAACCCAGGCTCAAGACAATCGCCGCAAAATCACCCTATCTCCCGGTACAGGTCCTCCCCGATCCGGATCGCCGCCGCGTTGACATCGTGATCGGCAGCGAGCTGTTCACGTCCTACCGCTATCCGACGAATCTCAAGAAGCCGGTGCTGTATCCGCTCGCGATGGCTGATGGCACGGTCATCACGCGCAACTTCCCCCCCAGGGCCGGCGAGCGCGCCGACCATCCGCATCACGTTGGCCTGTGGTTCAACTACGGCAACGTGGACGGCATTGATTTCTGGAACAACTCCGACGCCATCAAGCCGGAAGACCGTCCGCACATGGGAACGATCGAGCATCGCAAGGTGGTCAGCGCCAAAAGCGGCAGCGACAGCGGCGAACTCGAGGTCGAAACCGAGTGGCTCGGCCCCGACGGCAAACCGATGCTGAACGAGCACACCAGGTTCGTCTTCCGCGGCACCGCCGATTCCCGCAGCGTGGACCGCATCACCACGCTCATCGCGCTCGACAAGCGCGTCACCTTCCCCGACAACAAGGAAGGCGTGCTCGGCATGCGCGTGGCGCGCTCGCTCGAGCTGCCCAGCAAGAAGGACGAAACGTTTACCGACTCAACCGGCCGCGCCATCACCGTGGCCGCCATGGACAACAGCGTGGTCACTGGCAATTACCTCACCAGCGAAGGCAAAACCGGCGACGACGCCTGGGGCACGCGCGGGCGCTGGTGCGTCCTCACCGGCAAGGTGAATCAGGAGCCGGTGAGCATCGCCATCCTCGATCATCCGCAGAATCCCGGATACCCGACCTACTGGCACGCGCGCGGCTACGGCCTGTTCGCCGCCAACCCGCTCGGCCAGAGCGCCCTCAGCGACGGCAAAGAAACGCTCAACTTCGCGCTCGACCCTCACCAGAGCGTGACCTTCCGCCACCGCATCCTGATTCTGTCGAAGACCGCGACCGCCGGCGATGTTGAGAAGGCCTGGATGGAATTCACCACCGCGCGGCAATCAACCTCGCCCAAGACGGTGAAAGCAGCGAAGAAGTAGCCGCGATCCGTACGGCGCCGACGCCCTCGTCCGCGTGTTCGCCCCTCCACTGCTTCGCACGTTGTAGCGACGGGCGCCCTCGCCCGCCGGCACATCACCACGGACCGTGTGGCGCGGGCGCCCTCGCCCGCGTCTTCGCCCCTCCACCGCTTCGCACGTTGTAGCGACGGGCGCCCTCGCCCGCCGGCACATCACCACGGACCGCGTGGCGCGGACGCCCTCGTCCGCGTGTTCGCCCCTCCACTGCTTCGCACGTTGTAGCGGCGGGCGCCCTCGCCCGCCGGCACATCACCACGGACCGTGTGGCGGGACGCCCTCGTCCGCGTGTTCGCCCCTCCACTGCTTCGCACGTTGTAGCGACGGGCGCCCTCGCCCGCCGGCACATCACCACGGACCGTGCGGCGCGGACGCCCCCGTCCGCGTGGTGGGTCGCGGCAAATCTCTGGCTAAGGGGAAACTCTGGCTACGCCTCGGTGATTCGCCTCATCGTCCTCAATCCAGCTCACACCTAAGCTGGCGGCGCTGTGTCGCGATCTCTGGCCGCGCTCTTTGCTTCGTTCTTCCTGGCGGTGCTGCTCGGATGCGGCGGTCGCGCCGCGCCCAATGTGGCCGCATCGCTGGCCAGCGTCACCGCGTCGGGCGCGTCGGAGTACTCCAATCCCCTGCGCATCACCACCGGCAGCGGCAGCGTGGTGGAGAGCTGCCCCGATCCCGCCATCATCCGCGGACAGAAGCCCGGCGACGACCTCTGGTACATGTACTGCACCGAGGACCGCTTCCAGGATGGCGGACGCCTTCACTACATCGCCATCTCTGCCTCGCGCGACCTGGTCACTTGGTCGTACGTCGGCGATGTCTTCAGTGACCGGCCCTCCTGGGTTTCCGACGACGGCTACGTCTGGGCGCCCGACGTGCAGTTCTTCAACGGCCGCTACTACCTTTATTATGCGGCGTCGGATACGAAACTCGGCGGCAGCGCGATCTTCGTCGCCACCAGCGACTCGCCGCTCGGTCCCTGGTCGGCCGCGAGTACGCCGGTTGTGCCGCCCTCGAGTCCACGCTGGACGATTGATCCGTTCGTCGCCGAAGATGGCGGCCAGCGCTACATCTTCTTTGGCAGTTTCGTTGGCGGCATCTCTGCGCGCGCTCTTTCGGCCGACGGCATGACCTCCTCGCCTTCCGAGACGCCGATCGCCGTCGCCGACCGCTATGAAGCGGCCTACATCGTCCGCCACGACGGCTACTTCTATTTGTTTGTCTCCGCCGGCGCGTGCTGCAACGGCCCGCTCTCCGGATACGGCGTCTTCGCCGCGCGCTCGCAGAACCTTCTCGGGCCGTACCTGGACCGTGACGGCAACTCGCTGCTGGAACCGCGCGTGGGCGGCACGCCCGTGCTGGCCATGAACGGCAATCGCTGGATCGGCCCTGGCCACAACTCCATGGTCACCGACGCCGCCGGCCAGGACTGGATGCTCTACCACGCCATCAGCGCCGAAAAACCCTACTTCAGTGGCAGTTGGACGCGGCGTCCGGCGATGCTCGACCGCGTGGACTGGATCGACGGCTGGCCGCGCGTCCGTGGCGGAGCTGGGCCCTCCGACTCGCCGCAAACCGCGCCCTTCATGGCGCCCGCGTCGCAGTTGCCCGTTGCCACAGCCGCGCCCAGCGACATTCCCGCCGCCATCGTCAGCGCCGCTTCCGACGACTTCTCCGCCTTCGCTCTCGCGCCCAACTGGAGCTGGATCCGCCCCCCCGCGCCCGGCAGCTATGGCCTCGACTCCGAAGGCTTCCGCTTCGATACCCAAGCCGGACAGATTTACGTGAACCAGAACAACGCGTCGGTGCTGGTTGAAGCGGCCCCGGCAGGCGACTACATCGTCGAAACGCGCATCTCCACCACCGTTCCCACCGTCGGCGCCTTCAACTACGCGCAGGCCGGCCTGCTCATATATAAGGACGACGCCAACTACGTGAAGCTCGCGTCCGTCGCCATCAACCAGACGCGCCAGCTCGAGTTTGCCAAGCAGCTCAACGGCGTTCCCTCCGGTTCTCCGCAGTACGGCAGCGCGCTGCTCGCCTCGCCCGCGGACTTTACCTGGTTGCGCATCGCGCGGCGCGCCACCGCAAATGGCGAGACTTATACTTCGTATTCCAGCCACGACGGAATTCGCTGGGAGGGCGGCGCCACCTGGACGCACACTCTCGGCGGCAACGTGAAGATCGGACTCGTCTCCATGGCTGGCGCCGGCTTCACCGCTCACTTCTCCTACGTTCGCGTTTACAGCCTGAACTGACCCGCTCAGGCGCGGCCGCGCTGCGGACCAGCGGCTTGGCAAGTTCCACGCCGAGTTGCGACAGCCCTCGCCCCCAAATCGGCCCGGATTCTTCGGCCAACCTCCCGTAAATTTCACGCTTCTTTTCTTGCGAGCAGCTTCTCCAGCCCTGCTCGATGGCGGTCCCGGGCTCACCCTTGGGGATGGAATGCACGAATTGCTTTTGGCGGCTTCAGGTCTGGTTGTTGGTGATCTTCTGTTTTTCTACCGGTCCGGACGCAGCGTCGAGCGCTGGTTCACCCGGCTCGCCAATCGCCGCGCGCTCGCCGTCGCCCTCACCGCGGCGCTGGCGCTGCTTCCCCGGCTCTTCCTCCTCCCCTGGCTTCCAATCCCCGACGCTTCCATCCCCGACGAGTTCAGCTTCATTCTGGGCGCCCAGACATTCGCCGACGGGCGGCTCACCAATCCTGTTCATCCTTTCTGGCGGCACTTCGAGACCTTCCACGTCAACATGGTCCCCACGTACCAGACGCAGTACCAGCCCGCGCCGAGTCTCTTCATGGCCCTGCCGCTCTGGTTTGGCGCTCATTACTGGTGGGGCGTGTGGCTCGACACTGGCCTGATGGCCGCCGCCATCTGCTGGGCGCTGCAGCCGCTGATCGGGCCGCCCTATGCCCTGCTGGCGGGAATCTTCGTCGCCTTCAAGTACGGCGTTGGCACGCAGTACAGCGACTCGTACTGGGGCGGATCGGTCGCCGCCCTCGGCGCCGCGCTGGCCCTCGGCGGCTTCGTTCGCGTCATCCGCAATGCCCGCCTGCGAGATGTGATGTGGCTGGCTCTCGGCGTCGGCGTTCTTGCCACCAGCCGTCCCTTTGAAGGTTTCATGTTCGCCCTGCCGCTCGCCGCTGGCCTGCTGGTTTACGTCTGGCGTGAGAGCGCCTGGGTGCGCGTTCTGGTGCCGGCAACGGCAATGCTCATTCTGCTGTTCGGATGGGCCGCTTACTACAACTACCGCGGCACCGGCAATCCCGCCGAGATGCCCTACGTCGCAAACTTCCGCCAGTACCACTTCGTTCAGCCGTTTTTCGGAATGGCATTGCTGCCCGCACCCCACTACCGCTACGAAGTTTTGCGTACGTTTTTTGCTCTCTGGGAAGGCGTGCCTGGGCTGCTCGCGCAAACGCCGAGTGGAATCCTGGAGCTGGAGCGCGTGAAGCTCAGCTACTACTACCATCAGCATCTGGCTCCGCTCGTGCTGCTCGCATTGCTCGGGCTGTGGGCGGCCGTGCGTTCCAGGGGCCGCGCCTGGCTTGCCTGGACGGCTCTGTTCGTCCTCCTCGGATTGCTCGCCGTCGTCTGGTGGCCGCTCTCTTCTTATGCCGCTCCGCTACTGGTCAGCTACTTCGGGCTGGCGTTCCTCGGACTCAGGCTGCTGCGGACGGCGCGCATTCGCGGCCAGCGCGTCGGTCGGTACTGGGTGCGCGGTTTCGCCGTTGTGCTGCTCGTGATCGGCATCGCCTCCCTGCAGGACGGGGCCCGCCGCCAGCTCTATCGTTTTGCGCGGACCCCGGGATTCGGCATCAATGGACGCCCCGAGCCGGCAATTCCCTGGTACATCGAGCGCCTGCGCGTGATTCACCAGCTGGAAAAATCCGGCGGCGAGCACCTGGTTTTCGTCAAGTACGCGCCGTGGCACATCTACCACCAGGAGTGGGTCTACGGCGGGCCTGACATTGACCGCCAGCGCGTCGTGCTCGCGCGCATCGACGACTCCCCCGATGACTGCCGGCTGGTGAACTACTACCCGCACCGCAAAGTGTGGTTCGTGCTCGCCGACGCCGAACCCTTTGCGCGCCTGGTTCCCATGGACTCGATCTTGGCGCCGTTCCAGTGCCCAGCTTCTCCCTCACTGCGGGCCCGCAATCTTCAGGCGGGTGGCCCTGGATCTGGCCGATGGTGACGCCGCGAATGGTGACCCGGGCCCCCCGCAAGACTGCTCTCATCATCGGCGCCGGCCCCGCGGGCCTCACGGCCGCGTATGAACTGCTCACCCGCACCAGCGTGCTGCCCATCGTGCTCGAGCAGAGTACTTACATGGGCGGCATCTCGCGCACCGTCAACCACAACGGCAATCGCATCGACATTGGCGGTCACCGCTTCTTCTCCAAGAGTGATCGCGTCATGGAGTGGTGGCTCTCACACCTTCCCATGGAGGAAGCTGACGGCGCGCGCGACAACGTGATCACCTACCAGCGCAAGTCGCGCACCGTCAACGGCAACGGACATCACCCGCCCGATCGTGACCGCGTCATGCTGGTGCGCAACCGAAAGTCGCGCATCTACTTCCTCCGCAAATTTTTCGAGTACCCCATCACGCTTTCGCCCGCCACCATTCGCAACCTCGGCCTTTGGCGGACCTTCCGCATCGGCCTCAGCTACCTGCGCCGCGCCTGGTTCCCGCTGCGCAACGTGAAAAACCTCGAGCAGTTCTTCATCAATCGCTTCGGCGGCGAGCTCTACCGCACGTTCTTCAAGTCGTACACGGAAAAAGTCTGGGGCGTGCCCTGCCATTCGATTGACGCCGAGTGGGGCGAGCAACGCATCAGGAAGCTGTCCATCGGCAGGTCGCTGGCGCATGCCGCGCGCAAGCTGCTCCCCGCGCGCTCCCACGGCGTCGGCCAAAAAAACGTGGAAACGTCGCTCATCGAGCGTTTCCTCTATCCCAAGTACGGCCCCGGCCAGATGTGGGAAGAAGTCGCCCGCAAAGTACGCGTCCTGGGCGGCGAAATCCTCACCCTGACCAAGGTCGCGCGCCTTGAAGTCGGCGTTGGCAATCGTGTGACCGCCGTCATTGCCGTGCGCGAGGGTCGCGAGCAGCGATTCCCCTGCGACTACTGCTTCTCCACCATGCCCATTCGCGAGCTGGTGGACTCGCTCCAATGCGAAGTTCCCGCCAGCGTCCGCGAGGTCAGCGAGGGCCTGCAGTACCGCGACTTCATCACCGTTGGCTTGCTGGTGGACCGCCTCAAGGTTCAGGACTCCGCCAACGGCTCACGCCTGATCGCCGACAACTGGATCTACATCCAGGAACCCGACGTGCTCGCCGGCCGCCTCCAGATCTTCAACAACTGGAGCCCCGGCATGGTCGCCGACCCGAGCAAGGTCTGGATCGGCGTCGAATACTTCTGCTACGAGACCGATGACCTCTGGAAGCGCCCCGACGACGACCTCTCGCGCTTCGCCGCGTCGGAGCTCCACAAGATCGGCATCATCGACAAGGATTCGGTGCGCGACAGCACCGTGCTGCGCATGCCGAAAAGTTATCCCGCCTACTTCGGCACCTACGCCCGCTTCCCCGAGTTGCGTGCCTGGCTCGACGATTTCTCCAATCTGTTTCTGGTGGGACGCAATGGCATGCACAAATACAACAACCAGGACCACTCCATGCTCACCGCCATGATCGCGGTGGACAACATCGTGGAGGGCCGCACCGACAAATCGAACCTGTGGGAAGTCAACACCGAGCAGGATTATCACGAGGCCAGGAAGGGACCGCCTGTGCAGCCGTCCGAGGCCGCCTAAACCGGCGCGCTGGCGCAAATTAGAACTGCCCTGGAGAGTTGATGGCGCATTCAGCAAACAGTCCCCGGCAAAGCACCCAGGCGCAGCTCCCCCTCACTTTCAGCTACGCCACCATCGCAGCCATTTCTTTTGCGGCGCTCACCTTCGAGCTGGTGCAGACGCGCATTCTCTCGTTCATCTTTTGGAACCACGTCGTCTATCTCGCCATCTCGATCGCGCTGCTCGGTTTCGGCATCAGCGGGACGCTGGTCACGGTCCTGCGCCGCGCCCGGCTGCAGGCCCCGCTGCTGATCGGCGTCTGCGCGTCGCTGATGAGCGTAAGCCTGCTCGTCGCGCTCTACGTGACGTCGCGCGTGCTGCCGCACATGGACGCCGCCTCGCCCGCTCTCAAGCTCATGCTCTGCTACGCCGTCTCGCTGCCGCCGTTTGTTTTCGCGGGCGCGGCGCTCTCCCTGCTGCTCGCCTGCTGTTCGGCGAGCGCCGGCAAGCTCTACTTTGCCGACCTGGCGGCTGCCGGCGTCGCTTGCGCCGCCTACTTTGTACTGCTGCCCGTGCTCGGCGCGGCCGGCTGCCTGCTTCTGCTGAGCGCCATCGTCACCGCCTGCGGCGCTCTATGGCTCTTCAACGCCGGCGCCATCCGCCGTCCGGCCGCGGCCTCACTCGTTGCGCTCGCCCTCGTGGCCACCACCTGGATGAGCATTCGCCATCGCCACTTCCAGTTTCTTCCCGAGCGCTACAAGGACATGTGGCGCATGCTCGCTTCCGGCGCGCGCATCGAGCGCACCCGCTGGACGCCGATGGTGCGCATCGACGTTCTCGGTGGACACAATTCCCAACTGCTCAACTACACCGAGCATCCGCCTGGTTCCTACAAGATCATCACCCAGGACGCCGACGCGCACACGCGCCTGGTCGGCAGCGCTGCCATCAGCGACATTCGCCGGCGCATGACCACGGGCGGCCCCATTCACCCTTCCGCGGCCACTTACGCGCTGCTCAATCATCCTGACGTCGCCATCATCGGCACCGGTGGCGGCGTGGACGTTGCTTACGCGCTCGCCGCCGGCGCCAACTCCATCGCCACCGTCGAGCTGAATCCCTATACCTTCGACCTCACCAGGCGCCGTTACGCCGGGTGGAACGGCAACCTGCTCGGCAGCCCGCGCGTCACCGCGCTCAGCGCCGAAGGCCGCCACGCCATCCGTTCCACCTCGAAGCAATTCGATCTGATCCAGATCGTCGCTATTGACACGTTCGCCGCCCTCAACGCCGGCGCTTACGTCCTCAGTGAAAACTACCTCTACACGGTCGAGGCTTTTCGCGACTACTTCACGCATCTGAAGCCGGGCGGCTACGTCGGCTTCTATCGCTGGAATTCCTATCCGCCGAAGGAGACGCTGCGTCTTTCGTCGCTCGCCGCGCAGGCCTGGCGCCGCATGGGCGTGGACGAAGTCGGCGGGCGCATCATGATCATCGGCGACGAGCGCTGGGCGCTCTCCGTTTTCAAGAATGGCGTCTTCACGCCGCAGGAAGCCGAGACGCTCGCCGCGCAGGCGCGCCGCTCCGGCGTCGGCGTCCTCTATTGGCCCAAGGTGTGGCCTGCCGCTGACCAGCGGGCACGCGAAGAGCGCTACTACACGGCGATGAACGGTTCCCGCCTGAAGAACTCGGCAGACGTATTCAACGCGCTCATCGCGGCGTATGACAGTGGCAACGAGCGCCAGTTCTTCCGCAACTACGCCTACAAAGTCACTCCAACAACGGATGACTCGCCCTTCTTCTTCGAGACCTCGGCCCTCACCGGCCCGCAGAACTGGGACCTCGACACGCTGCGCGGCTCGAGCGTCCAGAGCACGCTGCTCCAGATCAGCATCGCCGCAACCCTCGCGATGATCTGCGCCATCGTGCTGCCGCTCTGGGGATTTCAGCGCGAGGGCCTGCGCGTGCCGCACGTCCGCGGCCAGGCAACCTACTTCGCCGGCCTCGGCTTCGGTTTCATGCTGCTGGAGATCGCGCTCATGCAGAAGTGCATCCTGCTGCTGGGCAATCCCATGTATTCGGTCCCGATCCTGCTGGCCGGACTGTTGCTTACCGCGGGTGCGGGCAGCGCCGTCTCCGCGCGATGGCCGGCGCCGTTCCGCCACAAGGTGCGCGTCACGGCGGCGCTCCTGGTGGTCGCGCTCGCCATGTTCCTGGCAATGTTCTATTTCGCGGCGCCCCTGGTGCTGCGCTGGCCGCTGCCCGCGCGGGCGGCTGCCGTGCTGTTCGGCATTGCACCCGTCGGCTTTCTGCTCGGCATCTTCTTCCCCACCGGGTTGCAGTTTGCCCGGCAGCAGGCGCCCGCCTTTGTCCCCTGGGCCTGGGGGATCAACGGATGCGCTTCGGTCTACGGCAGCCTCGCCGCCACGGTCGCGGGCATGGCCATCGGCTTCAGCAACGCGCTGCTGTTGGGACTGGCCAGCTACGCGGTCGCCTGGCTCGCGTCTGAATCCATGACCGCGCTGGCCCAAGCCCACGCCGCAGCCGCCGACCTGCGCCCCGCCGACACCAGCGTCGCCGCGTGATGCGCGCCGCACAGCGGCCACACCACGAATGCTCTGTTCCGTCAGATGCAGGTTTCGCTGGCGCCTCTTCACGCACGCCGCTAGGAGGCGGGCGCCGTCACCCTTTGCGGGGCCGGATCGCCCCGCAAAGGATGCCGGTGGTTGCTGCTTACTGAGGCTGTGCCGGCCGGTGACTCCTCCCACCGCTGCTGACCGGCTGGAGTTGCAGGTTTTGCGCCAGCTTGAAGCTCAGCTCGGTTTCGGCCGGCATTTCTTTCTTCTTTCCGGTAAGGACTTGGCCCGCGGCTCCGCCTGCACCGCCCACGATGGCGCCGATGCCGGCTCCCTTGCCGCCGCCCAGCAGCGCACCCAGGACGGCGCCGATCGCGGCGCCGCCGCCCACGTATTTCGCCGTGCGCTTATTGGCGCCCAGTCCCTCGGGCGACGAACTGGTCTCGCCTGGAGCCTGAAGCAAGTAGCTCTGCCCATTGACACGGACCGACCTCAAGTCGAGCGTCGTGTCTTTGCCATCGGGGTTCGGCACGGCAACCAGCGTGGCACGTGAGCCCCGCGGGATCACCACTGCGCCCGAGCTGTCGGTCACATCGTTGCTCACGCTCGCCGTGTAGCGGGCGTTCGCCGCCGGCTTCGCCGGAATTGCCGTGTCAGTCCTTACCTTGATTTCGCTCCCCTCCGGCAGCATATGCGTCTGCGCCACTCCCGCCGCCATCAGGACAAGCATTGCCAGTACTACATTCAAGTGTTTCTTCATGGACATCTCCCCACCCGCCAAAGATGCCCCGCCCGGCGCGGCAGTTGCTCCGGACGGGGCTGCCCTCCCGTGCCTCTCTGGCCTTTAGGGCCTGGCTGATAGAATCCGCGCATCGCCACTCCTTCCGAAATGGACCCATTCACCGCCCCCATCACGCTCCGCGGCCGCCACGCCGCTCTGGAACCGCTCTCGCTCGAGCACCATGACGGCCTCGTCGCCGCCGCCCGCGACGGCGAGCTCTGGAAGCTCTGGTACACGGTCGTCCCTTCGCCCGAGGGGATGCGCGCCGAAATCGAGCGCCGCCTCGACCTGCAACGCTCCGGCTCCATGCTGCCATGGACAGTTCGCGATCTCGCCGGCGGCGGCATTGTCGGCATGACCTCTTTCATGAACATCGACGCGCGCAACCGCCGCGTGGAGATCGGCTCCACCTGGTACGCGCAATCCGCCCAGCGCACCGCCATCAACACCGAGTGCAAGTTGCTGCTCCTGGCCTACGCCTTCGAAAAGCTGGCGTGCATCGCCGTCGAATTCCGCACCAGCTTCTTCAACCACGCAAGCCGCCGCGCCATCGAGCGCCTCGGCGCCAAGCAAGATGGCATCCTGCGCAGCCACCAGCTGCACAGCAACGGCGCCCTGCGCGACACCGTCGTCTACTCCATCATCGCCGCCGAGTGGCCGGCCGTGAAACAGCACCTGCAATTCAAGCTGGACTGAATGCAAAAAAATAGCGCCGCCGAAGCGGCGCTATCGGTGCGTTTCCCGTTCCTAGAACGTGAAGTGCGCCACCAGCTCTACCTGCCGCGAATCGTAAGTTGCCTGCCCGCCGGCATTGTTGATGGGCAACTGATACGCGACCCAGGTATTCGTGGCGCCGCTGGCAAGGTCCCGGACATGCCGCGCGCTCGAAGCGCTCAAGCGCCGTTATGCAACTTTAACCTTGTGCCCGTCCTTGCCGGTCCGCCGCACCTGACTTCTCCACCAGTGCTCCAAAATCCAGCGTGACCAGGTCTCCAATCCGCGGGATGGTGAAATCGGGCGGCGGGAAACTGCTCACCAGCTTCTCGTCGAGAGCATAGTGCCCCTGTCGCGGAAAAACCGTCGTCACGCGCCGCCCCCAGATCCGCTTCACGGCCGTCAGGATGCGCACCTTATCGTCGACCAGCACGTAATGCTCCGCCGGATACCGGCGCTCCACATCCTCCAATTCGAACTCCTTGTTGATATAGATCAGGACCGCCCCGTCAAATGCGTCGTGCAGCCCCGAGCGCCAGACCTTGTGCGGCTGGAAGACAACATCGCCGTCAGACAAAATGACCGGCTTGCCGAACTGCTTCACATGGTCCACCGCGTCGAGCGAGTTGGGAAACAGGCGATGCGCGAATGGGTACTCCAGCAGGAAGTGCGACACCGTTAACAGGTGCGGATCACGCGGAAAATTTGCGCGATAGAGCTGTAGCGCCCCCAGGTAGTCGGCGTAACCCACTTCGGCGCGCAATCCTTCGAAGATGCTCCAGTAGCGCTCCTGCCGTTCGTGCCCCACCTCGCGCTCCAGGTGGTTCCGCAGGTCTGCGGCCACCCGGTCGTTGTCCAGCAGCGTGTTGTCCACGTCGAACAGGAAGACCAGCTTGTCGCTCACCGGCGCTCTTCTTGCGATCTCGGAATCGCCGCTTCCCGCCGCGGCCGCCCCGCCAGTTTAAGACCACACCGCCGCAAGCTCGAAATCGCAGTTGCTCTTCTCCCAACCCTTGTGGAAGCCGCCCCGCCATTAAACTCCCACCGCGCACGCCGGCAGCATGGATGCGTGTGGCCCTCGCGCAGGCCTGCGTCGCCAAGCACCCCCAGTACTTCGGCCTCGTGCTTCGCTCGACCGGGGAGGGCCCTCATCGCAAGGTCCCACTGGCCTCCGGCGCCTGCCCGCTAACCCACTGGTCCATACACCTTCGTTTCCCCCATCCACAAGCACACTGCACGCTCGTGATGTATCGCTCCAGGTCCCGCCGCGATAAACATCTATATGCACCGGCTCTCGTAGCCGGTCAGTACGGAAAATGAACACGGGGAGGCTCATTCTTATGGCAACCGTCCCCAGGACCGAATCGCGGGTCGCGCCTCCTCCGCTGAGCGCGAATGCCCTTCTGCTCGCGGAAGAGCTGTCGGAAATCGCCGAGCGCGCGCAGTGTCTCACCGGCGCCACCGGCGTCGTCATCGCTCTCCGCCGTCGCAACGATCTGGTAATTCGCACCAGCGACGGCATCGCGCCTGAAGTTGGCGCCACGATTCCGTTTCCCAGCGGCGTGACCGGGCTGTGCGTCACCACAAAGAAGGTCCAGACCTGCGCCGATCCCGACGCCGAAGCGCAGCTCGAAGGCGCTTTCCGTGCGCTCCGCGTGCGCTCCATCATGAGCGTTCCTGTGCCGTGGGGCGGCGAAGTGCGTGCCGTGCTCGCCGTGCTCTCCCAGGCGCAAAAGGCGTTCAGCGCCTCGCACATCGCCATCCTCATGGCCCTGCGCGACGTGCTCGCCAGCAAGCTCAGCGAGTCGGAACCGGCCGAACCGCTGCGGTCGTCCGCGACCGAATCGCCCCTCGAGATTGACCTCACTTCCCTGCTCCAGGAACCGGAGCCGGTCCGCGTTCCGCCGGTTGCCCCGTCCCCCAAACCCGCGGCCCCGAAACCGGTGTCGGAGTTGGTTAAGGAACAGGAACAGCCGGCGCCGACGAGCGTGAGCCCCGATGTCCTGGGCTTCGCCGAGGACCCGACGTCGCACGGCTCTCTCGTCAAACCGAAACCGGCCGCCACTTACACCGCTCGTCCGGCAACATCGCCGGTCGCTGTCCCGCATCCGTCGCACGTCGCCAACCGCGCGCCGCAAACCTGGAGCCGGAGAAATGTTTTCCTGCTGGCCGGACCTGTTGCCGCGCTCGTGTTGCTGGGCCTCGGCCTCGTCCTCTACGTGCGGCACAGGACCGCGCCGGCTGCGCCCCCCGCGCCGGAGAACGTGGCCGCCCATCAGGCGCCTGCGCCCGCCGTGCCGGCTCCGGCAGCGACGGACGAGCCGATTCCCGCGACCCCAGCCCCACAACCTCCGGCCCCAACCCCAGTCACTGCCTCGCCACAGCCCGCCGCTTCCCCCGTCGTTGCCAAGACGGAAGGACCGAAGCCTGAGCCGGCGCACACGCACGCGCCCGAAAAGGCCGAGGAGCCGGTCGCCGTCCTTCAGTTGAGCACCGGCAAGCCGGTCGCAAAGCCGGAAGAGCCCGTCGAGCCGCCTTCCCTCGGACTCACGGCCGGCTCGGTCAGGCCGCTGCCTGACCTGCCTGCCGCGGCCGCTCCGGCTGCCGCTCTTGTGGCGAAGGAGTCGCTCGCGGTTCCCGCCACGCGCTTGCAGGGACGGCCTCCCGAGTACCCGGCGCAAGCCAAGCTCCTGCGCCGGTCCGGCGTCGTGAGACTGCACATCGCCATTTCGGCGGAAGGCAAAGTCACCGACGCGCGCGTCATCAGCGGCGATCCATACCTCGTCGCGGCCTCGGTCAGGGCCGTGCGCGAGTGGACTTACCGTCCGGCCACCCTGAACGGCAGGCCCGTTTCGTCCTCCACCGATGTTGCCATTCAGTTCAAGGGCGAATAGGCAAAGTCTGGAACCAGGCACGCAAAGCCTGGGCGAGGATGCAGGCCGTATACCGCCGCTGGTATGGCGGTTGCGGAACGTTGGCGTTTGGCGGGGCCGCTACAGCACCCGCGAGTTGCTTGCCAGCTGGAACACCTTCTCCTTGGAGATGTAAATGTGTTCCTGCATCAGGCGGCGGGCGCGCTCCGCGTCGCGATCGCGGATTGCCTGGATAATGCCCGCGTGCTCCTTGGCCGGCGACTCGCCGTAGTAGTGAATGTTGATCGCCGCGTACATGATGCGCTCCATGTGGCAGCGCACGTCGCGCACCGCCTCGGTCAGCAGCTGATTGCGCGTGAGCTGCGCGATCCCGATGTGAAATGCGGTGTCCGACTCGATGAACCGCTCGTAGCTGGCCCGGTCGTCTTTCTCGAAGTGCACCTGCCCCAGGCTGCTCAGGTGGTCAATCTCGCCGGCAGCGGCGCCCTTGCGCGCCGCCAGGTCCGCGCACGCCGACTCGAGCGCCGCGCGGTACTCGTAGAGCTGGTTCAGCTCGTTGATCGTGATGTGCCGCACGAAGTATCCACGGCTGGGCACGATCAGCAGCAGGTTCTCCTGCTGCAGCCGCACTGCGGCCTCACGCACCGGCGTGCGGCTGCCGCGGTATCGCTTCGCCAGCAGGCTCTCGGTGAGCGCCTCTCCCGAGCGAAACACGCCCGTGATGATGTCGCGCTTCAGCGCCTGGTAAACCCGGCTCCCGAGCGAGCCCGGAGTGGCCGAGGCGGTCATGCTCTTCAGTACCGGAGGAATGGCCGGCATCTTCGCGCCGCCGCGCCGCTTGCTGCTTCGAGATAAGGCTGACCTGCCGGGCTTGGTTTTCATCGCGACCTTCCACCATCCGAACCCGCGGTTGCGGGCAACGAAATCTTTTTCTCCTGCGCGGGACGTGACAATTGGCATACCGATTGTATATCGTTGTGCGCGCCGCGCAACCCGAATCGCGCGGCGAGTGACCCCGGGGAGAGACAATGACCGGCTCGGCACCGGACGGCAACAAGACAGCGCGCGAAGGCGAAAGCCTCCAGCGCCGCCTCACCGAGCGCCAGCTCAGCATGATCGCAATCGGCGGCGCCATCGGTGTCGGACTGTTCCTGGGCAGCGGCGTCACCATCCGTCTGGCCGGACCGGGAGTGCTCATCACCTACGTCGCCGGCGCCGTCGTCGCCGGCATTCTCGCCTGCGCCGTGGCCGAGATGGCCGTCGTGCATCCCGTCGCGGGATCGTTCGGAATCTACGCGGAAAAATATCTCTCTCCCTGGTCCGGATTCGCGGTTCGCGCCACTTACGGCATCGTGCAGATCATCGCCATCGGCGCCGAAGTCACCGCCGTCGGGATTTACTTCGCGTACTGGTTTCCGGCGGTGCCGCAGTGGATCTGGGTGCTGGCCGTCTCCGCCGGACTGGTTGCCGTGAACAGCATGCAGGTCGGCCGCTTCGGCGAGTTCGAATACTGGTTCGCGCTGATCAAGGTGGTCGCCATCGTCGCCTTCATCCTGCTCGGGTTCGCGCTCGTCGCCGGCATCGGACCTTGGCCGGCGATCGGGTTGCGCAACCTCACCGCGCACGGCGGATTCCTGCCCAACGGATGGTCGGGCGTGTGGCTCGCCCTCACACTCGGCATCACCAGCTACATGGGTGTCGAAGTGATCGCGGTCACGGCCGGCGAAGCGCAACAGCCGGAAAAGAGCATTCCCCGCGCCATGCGCACCATCGTGCTCCGGCTGATCCTCTTTTACATCTTGGCGCTCTTCATCTCGCTGGCGGTTTCGCCGTGGAACGCCACCGCCGGCGCCGGACTTTCCGGCAGTCCGTTTGTGCGGACCTTCGCGGCGGTGGGAATTCCGTTTGCGGCAAGCATCATGAACGCAGTGGTCATCACCGCCGCGCTCTCCAGCGCCAACACCAATCTTTATCTTTCCACGCGCATGCTGTTCTCGCTCGCCCGCGGCGGATACGCGCCCGCGTGGCTGGGAAACGTTTCCCCAGCGGGAGTTCCTTTGCGCGCCCTGGTGGTCTCCACCGCGGGAATGGCCGCTGCCGTCCTGCTGGCGATCTACGCGCCCTCGAACGCCTTCCTTTTGCTTTACGGGACGGCGGTAGCCGGAATGTTCTTTGTCTGGATCGTGATCCTGCTTTCGCACCTGAACTTCCGCAAAACGATCGGCGCCGAGCTCGCGGCGCGACTGCCGCTGCGCCTGCCGGCGCATCCTGTGCCGACCATCACCGCCATCGCCGCGGTGCTCGCCATCAGCGCAACGACGTTTTGGGTAGACGGTTTGCGTTACACCATCCCCGCGTTCATACCCATGCTCGGATTGATTTCCATCGCTTATTTCAGGAGCAGGCGGACCGGCCAACTGGCGGCGAACGCCGCGCGCATCTCAGCCCCGACCGCTGCGGAAGGAGCGGAGTAGTTTCATGCCCGCGGCCCACAGTCCCGCGCAGGTTGATTTTCCCGTGGCCGAGGTCCGCAACCAGTTCCCCGCGGTCCGCGACAACCCCGGGTTCGTCTTCTTCGACAACGCCGCCGGCGCGCAGGCGCCGCAGATCGTGCTCGATACCACCGCGGGCCACCTGTTGCGCCGCAACGTGCAGCGCGGAGGCCGCTATCCGCAGTCGCGCGCCGTGGACGAGACGATCGCCTCCGCGCGCGAGTCGGTCGCGCTGTTCCTCAACGCCAATCGCCCGGAAGAAGTCGCCTTCGGCCTGAATGCCACCTCGTTCATTCGGACCGTAAGCCTCGCCATCGGCCAGACGCTTGGTCAGCGCAACGAGATCATCGTCACTGACCTGGACCACGAAGCGAACGTCGCCACCTGGCTCGCGCTGGAGCGCGAAGGAGCGCGCTTCGTCTGGTGGAAGTTCCGCGACGACGGCCTGCTCCACCCCGAGGACCTCGACGCGCTTCTCTCCTCGCGCACGCGTTTGGTCGCGTGCACGCTTGCCTCGAACGCGCTCGGCTCGATCACCGGCATCGCCGACGTCGCGCGCCGCGCCCACGCCGCCGGCGCGCAGGTCTTCGTCGACGCAGTTCATTACGGCCCGCACGGCCTGTTCGACGTGCAGGCCTGGGATTGCGACTACCTGGTTTGCTCCGGCTACAAGATCTTCGCGCCGCACATGGGCTTCCTCTGGGGGCGCTTCGGCGCCCTCCGCGAACTGCCCACGTTCCGCGAAGACTTCATCCCCGACGAGCCGCCCTGGAAGATCGAAGCCGGCACCTACACGTACGAGAACGTCGCCGGCATGGACGCCGTCGTGCAGTACCTGGAGTGGCTTGGCAAGCGAGTCCAGCCGCGCGCCGGTTCGCGGCGCGAAAAAATCATCGCCGCGATGAACGCCATCACCAGCTACGAGCAGACGCTGTCACGCGAAATGCTCGCCGCGCTGCGGGCTGTTCCCGGCTCGCATATTTACGGATTGAGCGGCGAATCGCAGCTCGCGCTGCGCACGCCCACCTTCAGCTTCACCGTTGACGGCGTCGGGCCCGCGCAGATCTGTGAGGCGCTCGCCGCCAGAGGGATTGGCGTCCGCGACGGGCACAACTATTCGCCGCGCCTCATCCGCCGCCTCGGCCTTGATCCCGCTTCCGGCACGGTGCGGGCATCGCTGGTCCACTACAACACCATCGACGAAGTCCGCGCCTTCGGCGCCGCGCTTCGCAATCTCGTGACTCAGGGGTGATCCCATGACTCGTTCCTGCCGCGCGCTTCTGCTCTGCCTCGCCAGCTTGGTTCTGTCCGTCGCATCCCTCGACGCAGTCGCTCAGCAGGTGCCTGCGAACTTGTACGACGGTTTGCGTTGGCGCCTGGTCGGCCCATTCCGCGGGGGCCGCGCCGAAGCTGCCGCCGGCGTTCCCGGTGATCCGCTCACGTACTACTTCGGCGCCGTCACCGGCGGCGTGTGGAAGACCACCAACGGCGGCATCACCTGGTCGCCAATTACCGACGCTGCCGGCATCTGGTCCATCGGTGTCATCACGGTGGCGCCCTCCGATCCCAACATTATTTATGTCGGCACCGGCGAGCCCTGCCTGCGCAACACCATCTCGGAAGGCGACGGCGTCTACCGGTCCACCGATGCGGGCAAAACGTGGACGAACATCGGCCTGAAAGACAGCCGCCACATCGGCGCCATCGTCGTCGACCCGAAGAATCCCGACGTGGTCTACGTCGCCGCCATCGGACACGCTTTCGGCCCGAATCCCGAGCGCGGTCTCTATCGCTCCAAAGACGGCGGCAGGAATTGGGAGCGCATTCTTTACGTGGACGACAAGACCGGCGCGGTTGACGTCACGCTCGACCCGAAGAACCCGAATGTGATGTTCGCTTCGATGTATGAGGTCCGCCGCACGGCCTACAGCCTGACGAGCGGCGGCCCGGGCAGCGGCCTGTACAAGTCCACCGACGGCGGCGACCACTGGACGCGCCTCTCCGGGCATGGTCTCCCGGCGGGCGTGCTGGGACGCATCGGCGTCTCGATTTCCGCCGCCGATTCCAAGCGCGTGTACGCCATCATCGAGGCCGAAACCAACGCCGTCTACCGCTCCGACGATGCCGGCGAAAACTGGCAGGTGGTCAACAGCGAGCCCATTTGGGTGCGCCCGTGGTATGGCAATCACATCTATGCCGACCCGCAGGATGCCGACACCGTCTACGGCCTCGCGCTGAACACGCTGCGCTCCACCGATGGCGGCCGCACGTTCAAAGTCGTGCCCGTGCCGCACGGCGACAATCACTTCCTGTGGATTGATCCCACCAACAACAAGCGGATGATCGAGGCCGACGACGGCGGCGTCAGCATCTCCATGGACGGCGGCGCTACCTGGACGCCGCAGAATAACCAGCCAACCGGCCAGTTCTACCACGTCACCACCGACAGCAATTTCAACTACCGCATCTACGCCTCCCAGCAGGACAACACCAGCCTCGCCATCCTGAATCGCGGCGACGGTCCGGCCATCACCGACCGCGACTTCTACACCGTCGGCGGCGGTGAATCGGGATACAACTGGCCCGACCCGCGCGACTCCAACATCGTTTTTTCCGGAGACCACAACGGACACATCACGCGCTTCGATCGCGCCAGCGGCCAGGTGCAGAACATCGCGCCCTGGCTGGGCGCTCGCGCGCATCCGCCCGCCGGCCTGAAGCACCGCTTCAACTGGACGCCACCCATGATCATCTCGCCGCACGATCCCAGCGTCTGGTACGTGGGCAGCGAGGTCGTGTTCAAGACAACCACCGGCGGCATGAGCTGGAGCATCATCAGCCCCGACCTCACGCGCAACGACAAGAGCAAGCAGCAGTCCAGTCCCGCGCCGCTCACGCCCGACAACGCCAGCTCCGAGTACTACGACACGCTGTTTGCGCTGGCCGAGTCGCCCGTGCAGAAAGACCTGCTGTGGGCCGGCACCGACGACGGCATCGTGCAGCTCACGCGCGATGGCGGAAAAAGCTGGAGCAGAGTCACGCCGCAGCAATTGCCCGAGTGGTCGCGCATCGGCATGATCGAACCTTCCTCGAAGGCAGCGGGCACGGCATACCTCGCCGCCGATCTTCACTACTCCGATGACTTCCGCCCGATGATTTTCAAAACGTCGGATTTCGGCAAGACCTGGACCGGGATCACGCGCGGCATCGCGCCCGGCCACTGGGTACATTCCATTCATGCCGACCCGCAGCGGCCCGGCATGCTCTACGCCGGCACCGAGGGCGGTTTGTACGTCTCGTTTGACGACGGCGCCAACTGGACATCGCTCAAGCTGAACCTGCCGCCGGTCCCCGTGTGGGACACGACCGTCAATGGCGACGATCTGATCATCGCCACCCACGGGCGCGGCCTCTGGGTCCTCGACGACATCACGCCGCTGCGCCAGGCGACGCCCGAAGTTGCCGCCGCCGGCGTACACTTGTACAAACCCGCCGTTTCCTATCGCGAGCGCGGCGGCGGCGGTTTCGCTGGCGGAGGGCCCGTCAGGAACGCCGGCCAGAATCCGCCCGTCGGCGCGGCGATCGACTTCTTTCTGGCCTCCGAGCCGTCCGCGCCCATCACCCTCGACATCCTCGATGCCAAGGGCGCCGTTCTGCACCACGCAACAAGCGCCAAGCCGGGCCCGCCACCGGCCGCCGGCGGCCCCGAGCCCGCCACTCCACGCGAACCGGCTCTCACCGCGCGCGCGGGCATGAACCGCTATCGCTGGAACTATCGCGCCCAAGGCCCCACGCCCGTGCCGGGGCTGTTCATCCTGGAAACGCTCGGCGGCGGGCCGCTGGTTCCGCCGGGGACGTACCAGGTGCGCCTCACCGTCGCCGGCCAGCAGCACACCGCGCCGCTGGAGATCAAGGCCGACCCGCGTGTGAAAGCAACCACGGCCGACTTGCTGAAGCAGTATGACTTCTGCGTGCAGGTGCGCGATCGCGTCAATGAACTCCACAACGCGGTCATCCAGATCCGCAACTCCCGCGCCTCCGTCGAAAAAGCATCGGCAGGCGGCGACGCCGGCCGGCGCAGCACGATCGACGGCCTGCTGCGCAAGATGGCCGACATCGAAGGGAAAATGACGCAGGTGCGCTCTACCAGCCGCGACGCCGCGCTCGTTTATCCGATTCTGCTGGACGCGCAGTACGCGGAACTGGCGAACGTCGCCGGCGCGGCCGACACCGCGCCGCCGCAGCAACTCTACGACCTGCTGCACGAGTACGACGCGCGGCGCGACGCGCTCATGGCCGAATGGAAAGCCGTGCAGCAGGACGTTGCGCGGCTGGGCGTCGGCCCCTCAGCGGAAAAGCCAGCCGGCAATTAGGACCTTGGCGCGGCCCTTGCATAGGACGCCGCGCCGCTTGGCGGTATACCATCGGGATACAGATGCGGTACCGGACATGCTTGACAGCAGCGAAGTAGCGGAGTAGAAATCAGTGGCTTTCCCACGTTGCGGTATGCGGGCACGGCACATTCGCGTCGCCCTGGGTTTGGCATCCACAAGCCCGCCCCTTGCTGCGCCGCGGCGGGCATTCTTCCCGCTGCTGCTCGCCCTTGTCGCGCTCACCGGCCCCGCCCTCGCCGCCGATCGCTACGACGTCATCATACGCAACGGACGCGTCATCGACGGCGCCGGCAATCCCTGGTTCCACGCCGATGTCGGCGTACGCGTCGGCAAGATCGCCGCCATCGGCGACCTGCATGCTGCCAGCGCCACGAAGGAAATCGATGCGTCCGGCCTCTACGTCGCGCCCGGTTTCATCGACATGCACAACCACTCCGACCGTGGCCTGCGCGATCCAAACCTGCGGCCGGCAGAGTTCTGGCTGATCCAGGGCATCACCACCGTCGTCCTGGGAATCGACGGCCTCGGCACCGTCGAAATGATGGACGACGCGCGCCAGTGGCAGCGCGCCGGCATGGGCGTGAACACGGCCTTCTACATCGGCCAGAATCCGATTCGCACGAAAGTGATCGGCATCGTGGACCGCGCCGCCACCCCGGCCGAACGCGAGCAGATGAAGCAGATGGTCCGCCAGGGTATGGAGGCCGGCGCCTTCGGCCTCTCCACCGGCCTGGTGTACATCCCCAGCGTTTACTCCTCGACCGATGAAGTCGTGGAACTTGCCAAGGTCGCCGCCGAATACGGGGGGATTTACGACACCCATCACCGCGACGAGATGACGTCATTCATGCCGTCGCTGCGCGAAACGCTCGCCATCACCGAGCGCGCGCACATTCCGCTCATGATTTCGCACATCAAGGTCATGGGCCAGGACAACTGGGGCCAGATGGCCGAAGCGGTCGCGCTCATCAACGCCGCGCGCGCCCGCGGCCAGGAGATCACCGCGAACCAGTACCCGTTCCCCAACGGCGCGGTGCGCACATCGGTCGCGTCGGTGCTGCAAATCCCGCCCGGCATGGGACACCTCGAGCAGGTTTACAACGCCCTCCACGGGAATCCTCCCGACTTCGCCAACGACGCTGAGCAGAAGCAGTACGTCGCCGAACTCGTCAAAGCGCTCGACGATCCCGCCAGGCGCGAGCAAATCAGGAAAGCCAACGACGAGGGGATCAACAACCCCTCCAGCCGCAACTGGATCAGGAAGTGGGGATACGGCTGGCTCCGCGTCGAGGTCTCCACGAAAAATCCGCAATACGTGGGCAAGACGATCCCGCAAATCGCCGCCCTGGAGCACACCGACGGCTTCAGCATCGCCGAGAAGCTGTTGCGCACCGAAGACGAGCATTTCGTCATCTCCATCGGCCCTTGTGATGAGCGTGACGTGGTCGCCGTGCTCAAGCAGCCGTGGCTCAGCTTCAGCAGCGACGGCGAACTTACGCCACTCGGCCCGCGCTGGATCAATCCACGCTCACTGGGCAGCTTTGCCCGCGTCTATCGCAAGTATGTGCGTGAAGAAGGGGTCCTCTCGCTGGAGGAAGCGGTCCGCAAGATGACCGGCCTGGCCGCGCAGTCGCTGCGGCTGCGTGATCGCGGACTGCTGCGCGAGGGCCTCGCCGCCGACATCGTGGTATTCGACGCGGAGCATATGGCCGACCGCAGCTCCTACGCCGATTCCCTGCACTACCCCGACGGAGTACTGCATGTGCTGGTCAACGGCTCCGTTGCGTTGGAAAACCGCAGGCTGACCGGACACCCCGCCGGCCGCGTGCTCTACCGCAATGGGACCCCGAACACCGCCCTGGCGCATGCGCAGGCCACGAACTCAATCGCAGCCGGTAGCCACTGATTTGCCGGCCGCATGGAGCATACGATGAAACGCCTTCTCGTTCTCAGCACCATCCTGCTGCTCGCCGCCGCTCCGCTCACCTTCGCCGTGGAAACCACCGGCACCATCCTCGGCGCCGTGCACGACTCGACTGGCGCCGCCATCAGCAACGCCAAGCTCACCATCACCAATGAAGGCACGGGCGCGCAGCGTACCCTGACCACCGACGCCACCGGTGAGTACACCGTCAAGCTCCTGCCCGTCGGCAAGTACACCGTGCGCGTCGAAGCGACCGGATTTGCGCCCTATGTGCAGCACGGCGTCACCGTCAACGTGAACGAGAACGCGCGCGTCGATGCGCAGATGCGCCCCGGAGCGGTGGAGCAGGCGGTGGAAGTCGTGGCCGATGCCTCCCAGGTCGACACCACCGTCGCCACCCTCGGCAAAGTCGTCGACGAGCGCAAGGTCACCGACCTGCCGCTGAACGGGCGCAACTTCCTCCAGCTCGGATCGCTCCAGCCCGGCGTCACGCCGATTACGCCCAACCTCGCCAAGAGCGGCTCGGGCGCCGCCGCCGACCAGGGTTTCAACGTGAACGGGCTGCGCACCCAGGCCAATGTCTTCATGGTTGATGGCGGCCTCGACACCGACATCTTCTTCACATCAAGCGTGCTGCGCCCGCCGCCTGACGCCATCCAGGAATTCAAGATCCTCACCAACTCCTACTCCGCCGAGTACTGGGGCGGCGGCTCGGTGGTGAACGTCCTCACCAAGTCGGGCACCAATCGGCTGCACGGCGCGGTGTGGGAGTTCCTGCGCAACGACGTTTTCGACGCGCACAACTTCTTCGCTCGTGGTAGCAAGCCCGTACTCAAGCAGAACCAGTTCGGCTTCAGCGCCGGCGGCCCGGTTCTCATCCCCGGCGTTTACAACGGCAAGAACCGGACGTTCTTCTACGCCTATTACGAGGGCTTCCGGAACCGCCAGGGCATCACCAGTACGGCAGGCGTGCCCACGCTGCTGGAGCGCAACGGCGACTTTTCGCAGAGCGCCACCAAGCCCACCAACCCGGCAACCGGCCAGCCGTTCCCCAACAACGTGGTGCCCATCAACCCCATCGCGCAGAAGCTGCTGGCGCTGTATCCCAATCCCAATTCCGGCGCAAACCTGTTCACCTCGTCGCCCACCTTGCAGGACGATCGCAATGGATGGGGCGTGCGCATTGATCACCAATTCAACAGCAGCAACACATTCTGGGCCCGTTACCTGCAGAACTCGCAGGACCAGAAACAGCCCTTCGTGCCCTTCGGCGCGACCGTTCCGGGATTCCCCGGCCTGGCTTCGCAGCGGCCGCGCACGCTTTCAACCGCCTACACGCACATTTTCACGCCTCGGCTCCTCAATGAACTGCGCCTCTCTTATGTGCGCCTGAACTTTGGCAGCCCGCTGTTTACGCGTCGCGACAAACTCTCCGACTTCGGCTTCACCTATCCCACGCAGGGCCCGGACTTTGAAACCATCCCGGTCATTCAGGTCACCGGCCTTTCACCGCTGGGCAATCCGCAGGGACCGGCAATCAGAATCACCAACAGCTACGAGATCCGCGACGCGGTCGCGCTCGCCCACGGCAAGCACGATGCCAAGTTCGGCGTGGATTTGCGACGCACCCAGTTCGGCGTTGTCTTCGGCAGCAACATCAACGGCCAGTTCACCTTCAACGGTTCCATCGCGAAAAACGCACTGGCGGAGTTCTACCTGGGGACGCCGGCGTCGTTCTCGCAGGGCACCATCGCGCAGTTCGACTTGAACGGCTACACCTATGAGTGGTACGCACAGGACAACTACCGCATCCGGCAAAACCTCACCCTGAACCTCGGCCTGCGCTACACCTGGCAGGGCGCATTCAAGACTCCCGACAACCAGTTGTTCGCCACCTATCGGCCGGGCATGAAGTCCACGCTTCGTGCCGACGCGCCGGTCGGCCTCGTCTATCAGGGCGACCCGGGCATCCCCGGCGGAACCTACAACGCCGATGGCAACAACTTCGCGCCGCGCATCGGGCTGGCGTGGGATCCGACCGGCACGGGAAGGTGGTCGGTCCGCGCCGGCTTCGGCATCTTCTACGAGTACATCCCCGGCATCGCCACATTCAACGCCGCGAACTCTTCACCGCCGGGCTTCCCCAGCTTCGCCTCGACCGCGCCGCCCACCAGCTTCGCCAATCCGCTGGCCGGCCAGGCGAACCCGTTCGCCTCGAAGAATGTCGTCCTGCCCGTCGGCCTCACGTCGTTTGCGCAGAACACCGTGATGCCCTACGACGAGCAGTGGAACCTCTCCCTCCAGCGGCAGATACCGGGCGACGTGCTCCTCGAGGCCGCCTACGTCGGCACGCGCGGCGTGAAGCTGATCCGCTTCAACCAGGCGAATCCCGCCATCTTCGGCCCCGGCGCCACGGTCGCCAACCTGCAGTCTCGCCGCATCAACCCCAACTTCCGCGGCGTCACCCAGATCGAGAACACCGCCGGGTCCAACTACAACGGCCTCCAGTTGAGCGCCAACAAGCGCTACTCGCGCGGCCTCACGTTCCTGGCGTCCTACACCTGGTCGAAGAGCCTCGACACCGGTTCCTACTTCAACATCAGCCAGAACACCAACGCCGGCAACGTCAACACGCCCATGATTCCCAGCCGCATCGACCTGGAATACGGGCCGTCGCTCTACGACACGCGGCACCGGTTCGTTCTTTCCGGCGTCTACGACCTGCCCTTCGCGCGCAACCTCACCGGCGTGGCGGGCTCGCTCCTTGGCGGCTGGCAGACAAACTGGATTTACGCCATGCAAAGCGGACAGCCGTTCACGGTGACCGAGCCGGTTGATGTTTCCCTCACCGGCGTCGGCGGCGACCGGCCGAACGTCATCGGCGACCCCAACGCCGGCCCGCGCACCGATCTGCAGTGGTTCAACACGGCGGCGTTCCAGCGCCTTACCCAAACGGCAAATCCCGGGCAGTTCGGCAATGAACGGCGCAACAGCCTGATTGGACCGGCTTACAGGAACCTCGATTTCTCCATCTCGAAGAACTTCCGCATCACCGAGAGTTCTCGCGTTCAGTTCCGCTCCGAGTTCTTCAACATCCTCAACCATCCGAACTTCGTGATCCCCGATGGGAACATCGGTTCGCCCACCTTCGGCCGGGTGCTGGAAGCGCGCGATCCGCGCATCCTGCAATTCGCGCTGAAGTTCCTCTACTGATCGGCTCGCGGTGGGCGCGGCATTGACCGCGTCCACCCTTCCTTCCAGCCATGACCACACGACGCGACTTCCTCCGCAGCTCCGCTTGCTTGGCCGCGATGGCCGGCCTTTCCCGTGTTTCCCTGTTCGCCCAGGGCGGCGACGATGCCTTCACCATCGCCGCGGTTGGTGATTGCATCATCAACCGGCCGTTCGAACACGACGACCCCGCCACACTCGCCTTGCTGCGCTCGATTCGCGACGCCGACGCCGCTTTTGCCAACGTGGAGATCACTTTTCCCGACCCAGGCACGGCGCCCGCCGCCACCGGCGCCTGCGGCGACCTGAACAACAGCGCCGAGGGCCCGATGGCCGAAGAGCTGCGCTGGGCCGGCTTCGACATTGTCTCCACCGCCAACAATCACTCGCTCGATTACGGCGAGGAGGGCATGTTCGCCACCGCGTCGAAGCTGGAGCGCGCCGGCATCGCGCACGCCGGCACCGGCCGCAACCTTGCCGACGCCACCGCTCCCGCCTTCTACGACTCCCGCCGCGGACGCGTCGCTCTCATCGCATGCGCCTCAACCATCCGCCCGTGGTCGCTCGCCGCCGACGGCAACGATGAAATCCCCGGACGCCCCGGGCTGAACCCGCTGCGCTTTCGCACCACCTACAAGCTCTCCGCCGCACAGCTCAAATCGCTCGAAGAAATTTCCCATTCGCTCTTCCCCAATCCCGAAGCCGGACTGGTGCCGCAGGCCCCGCAGGAGGGCATCTCGTTCCTCGGCAACCGCTTCGTTGCCGCCGACGCCGCGGGCGTCGCAACCGCACCCGATCCCACGGACCTGGCGCGCATCACCGCCGCCGTGCGCCGCGCCGCGCGCAACGCCGGCCTGGTGCTGGTCAGCATCCACGCGCATGAATCAGGCACATCACGCGAAGTTCCCGCCGCCTTTCTCGTGGACTTTGCGCGCAAGTGCATCGACGCCGGCGCGCACATGTTCATCGGACACGGCCCCCACATTCTGCGCGGCGTGGAAATCTACAAGCAGCGCCCCATCTTCTATTCGCTCGCCAACTTCATCTTCCAGGCGGAAAGCATGCGGCAGATCCCCCAGGAGATCTATTCGCGCTGCGGCATCGAAGGGCGTGATCCGTCTGATTTCTTCGACCGCGCCATGAACGGATTCAGCGATGCCGTCTTCTGGGAATCGGCAATCGCGCGCGTCGAATTCCGCGGCGGCCGCGCCACCTCGGTCACGCTCCTCCCGATTACGCTCCAGCAGGACCTGGCGCGGGCCCGCCGCGGCACGCCGATCCTGGCGCCACCGGCCGCCGCAGCAAGAATCGTGGAGCGCGTCGCTCGGCTCTCCCAACCGTTCGGCGCCCGCGTTGCGTTCAGCAACGGCGCCGGCGTCGTCCAGCTCGCCTGAGCAACGCGATCGCGGAGATGCCATTCACGTTGTGGCGACGTGCCGCCCGGGTCACGCGCTGGCGTGCGGCGCTCGCCCGCCGGTACGTCGCCACGAACTGTCTAGACGAGGCGCCTCGCCCGAACGTTCCCCTTCGAGTTGTCCTCGGCGGTGCGAAGATGAACAGACCGGCCGCGACCAGGGCCGCGCCAGGAAAGGGCGCGTCGGTTCCCCGCGTCGCGCAGTGGCCGCGATCGACAAAATGATTCCCGACTCGCGCCGATCCTCGGCGCCGTCCGTCAAATGCGTCGAGAAGATCGGCAGTTGGTTCGGCGCGCCACGCGGCGGCTTTTCCCGCTGACGTCAGGCAAGGTCGTAGCGATCAAGGTTCATCACCTTGCTCCACGCAGCCGCGAAGTCCTTCACAAACACCGCCTTCGCGTCGTCACATGCATAGACCTCGGCGATGGCCCGGAGCTGGGAGTTCGACCCGAACACAAGATCGACTCGGGTGGCGGTCCATTTGAGTTCGCCTGTCGCGCGATCGCGCCCTTCGTACACGCCTTCGGAGCCGGAAGCCGGCTGCCACTTCGTCCTCATGTCGAGCAGGTTGACGAAGAAATCATTCGTCAGCGTCTCGGGACGCTTGGTGAAAACGCCGTGCTTCGATTGCCCGAAGTTCGCGTTCAACGCGCGCAGGCCGCCGATGAGGACCGTCATCTCGGGGGCAGTCAGCGTCAGCAACTGCGCCCGATCCAGCAGCAGCTCCTCCGGCGACCTCTGCTCGCCTGCGCGGCGGTAATTGCGGAACCCGTCCGCGGCCGGCTCCAGTACGGCAAACGAGTGCACGTCGGTCTGCTCTTGCGAAGCATCGGTGCGCCCGGGCGAGAACGGAACCTTCACTTCGTGCCCCGCCCTCTTCGCCGCTTGCTCAACCGCCGCGTTGCCGGCGAGAACGATCAGGTCGGCCAGCGACACTTTCTTCCCTTCGCTCCCATTCGTTTGCGAGGCGTTGAACTCCTTCTGGATCGCCGCCAGCTTGGTCAGCACCCTGGCCAGCTGGGCGGGCTGGTTCACTTCCCAGTCCTTCTGCGGCGCCAGTCGAATGCGCGCCCCGTTCGCGCCACCGCGCTTGTCGGATCCGCGGAAGCTCGAGGCCGATGCCCAGGCGGTGGCGACCAGCTCGGAGATCGACAGTCCGGACGCGAGAACCTTCACCTTCAGGGCAGCGGCGTCTTCCTCGTCGATTAGTTTGTGGTCCACCGCCGGAACCGGGTCCTGCCACAACTGCGGCTCCTTCGGAACCAGCGGGCCCAGGTAGCGCGACAGTGGGCCCATGTCGCGGTGCGTCAGCTTGTACCAGGCCTTGGCGAACGCCTCGGCGAACTCCTGTGGCTGCTCGTAGAAGCGCTTCGCGATCGGCCCATAGATCGGGTCAACTTTCAGGGCGAGGTCCGTGGTCAGCATGACCGGTGCGTGTTTCTTCGCTGGATCGTGCGCATCGGGAACGGTTCCCGCCCCGCCCCCGTTCTTGGGCGTCCACTGGTTCGCGCCAGCCGGGCTCTTCGTGAGTTCCCACTCAAATCCGAACAGGTTTTCGAAATAGTTGTTGCTCCACTTCACCGGAGTCGTGGTCCAGGCGCCCTCCAGGCCGCTGGTGATCGTATGCGCGCCATTGCCGCTGCCAAATTTGTTGTTCCAGCCCAGTCCTTGTTCTTCCACGTCGGCGCCCTCGGGCTCGGGGCCAACATACTGCGCGGGAACGGCCGCGCCGTGCGTCTTACCGAAGGTGTGCCCGCCGGCAATCAGCGCGACGGTCTCCTCGTCGTTCATCGCCATGCGGCGAAACGTCTCCCGGATGTCCCGTGCCGCAGCCACCGGATCCGGCTTTCCGTTGGGCCCTTCCGGGTTCACGTAAATCAGCCCCATCTGCGTTGCGCCCAGAGGGTCCGCCAGCTCGCGATCGCCGCTGTAACGCTCGTCCGCCAGCCACTTGCCCTCCGGCCCCCACAAAATGTCTTCCTGCGGCTCCCACACGTCCTCGCGCCCGCCGCCGAAACCGAAGGTCTTGAATCCCATCGACTCCAAAGCGACGTTTCCGGCCAGAATCATGAGGTCGGCCCAGGAGATTTTCCGGCCATACTTCTGCTTGATCGGCCAGAGCAGCCGGCGCGCCTTGTCCAGGTTGGCATTGTCCGGCCAGCTGTTGAGAGGCGCAAAGCGTTGCGTGCCCGAACCGGCCCCGCCGCGGCCATCGCCGATGCGGTACGTGCCGGCGCTGTGCCACGCCATACGAATGAAAAGCGGCCCATAGTGGCCGTAATCGGCCGGCCACCACGCCTGTGAGTCCGTCATCAACGCATGCAGGTCCTTGATCACCGCTTGCAGATCGAGGCTCTTGAATTCCCGCGCGTAATCGAACTCTTGGCCCATCGGATCGGACAAAGGGGAATTCTGGTGCAGGACCTTCAGGTTCAGCTGATTCGGCCACCAGTCGGCATTCGTCTGGTGCCGGCGAGACCCGTGCGATACCGGGCACTTGGATTCGGCTGACTTGGCTTGTTCCTGAGCAGGCGCGCCTGCCGGCGCTGTCGCGCTGAGGTTCTTCTCCATAATGTCTTCCTTCAAATGAGTCGGCAGAACTGCGCCAACGAATTGGTTAAGTGAATTGCGACGACCTAACCCTGGCCTGCGCGTCCGTGCAATCCCCGGACGCGCTTCGCTCGCCGAGGAGCGCACTTCGTGCAGAGCCCCCGGAAAATAAGTTCACATTCGCGGATGCGCCGCTTACCCAGCGAGCCCGAGGCCGGCCTGGGAACGTCGTACCACTCGATGTCCTCAACATTGCCGCAACGGTCGCAGATAAAGTGGTGATGCCGCATCCGCTTGGCGTCGAATCGCGCGGCCCGGCCCTCGACGGCCACCTCACGCACCAAACCTGCCTGCACCAGGTCCCGCAGATTGTTGTAAATCGTGGCCCTTGAAGAGCGTGGATCCGCCCGATTCACCATTTCGAAAATCTCTGCCGCGGTGGGATGTCGGTTGCATTCGCTCAGGAATGCCAGCAGGGCGTACCGCTGCGGAGTGCACCGCAACCCGCTGCCCTCCAACCGGCGCTTGATCGCTTCGCCATCCACGCTATTTGGAATATATCTAATGTGATAGTTTGTCAAGCGCGCGCGCTCGGCTCGCTCGGTTGGCTCGCCCGAACGGCGAGCAGCGTATAGTGACTGCCTTATGCCGATCACTGCATTCAGCAAGCTTCACTGACGGCGTCGATCCGATTCGAAGAAGCCGCGAACGCTTCATCACCAGCACCAATCTGGATGATGACTGCCTGTGGGTCCCTAGAGCTGGTTTCATAAATAGATTCGTACTCAAATCAAGCACTTACGCGGCAGGGCCGCGATTGGCGAAGCTCGCGCCATGCGGCTCAGCGACCGGCAGTGGGAACTGATCGAGCATTTTTTTCCGCAACCGAAGCGACGACGGGACGGTCGTGGGCGGCCGTGGGCTGCCAACCG